>Ga0308160_10000165_pt1 | contig 169940 bp, 128 predicted proteins | sample PhyFR1_FD_201036 | JGI IMG/M metagenome (GOLD analysis project Ga0308160, IMG submission 201036) | Phyllosphere microbial communities from UC Gill Tract Community Farm, Albany, California, United States - DLSLF.R1 | ecosystem: Host-associated > Plants > Phyllosphere > Unclassified | place...
GAAAGACAACTCAGCCAAAGAACCACCAGCCCAAGAACCTAAACCTGATGGCAGCGACAGCCCCGAAGTATGAGGGCTACAGCGAACAGCAGGACTGAACAAACCCAAGCATTACCACAGCACCTTTTCAAAAATCTATTAAAACTTATTATTTTCAAATAGGCTAAAATCATTTTCTAAACGTTATTTTTAAACCTCGCAGGTTTTGGAAACCTGTGAGGTTTGACTAACTTAGCGGCCTAACCAAAAATTCATAAAATTTAGTTTACATGAAAGAAGTTGTAATTCTATCAGCTGTGCGAACGCCTATTGGCAGTTTTGGAGGCTCATTAGCTCAATTTTCTGCTACTCAACTTGGCGGCTTTGCCATTAAGGCTGCTATTGAAAAAGCTGGATTAAAACCAGAACAGATCCAGGAAATATATATGGGTAATGTTTTATCTGCAAACCTGGGGCAAGCACCAGCTACACAAGCCGCAAAATTTGCAGGTTTACCAGATTTACCTGCTACTACAATAAATAAAGTATGCGCTTCGGGCACAAAAGCAATTATGCTTGCAGCGCAAAGTATTGCGAATGGCGATAATGAAATTATTGTAGCAGGCGGCATGGAAAGCATGAGTAATGTTCCCTATTACCTGGATAAGGCAAGAAACGGCTATCGCTTAGGCCATGGACAAATTACAGATGGCCTGGTAAAAGATGGGCTATGGGATGTTTACAACGATTATCATATGGGGTCTGCCGCCGAACTTTGCGCTACTGAATGTAACATCAGCCGCGAAGCGCAGGATGATTTTGCAATAGAATCGTACAAAAGAGCGCAGGCAGCACAAACTTCGGGCAAATTTGCTAGCGAAATTGTAGCTGTAGAAGTGAAAGACCGTAAAGGTGAAATTACCCTGGTTGATACCGATGATGAGCCAACGGCCGTTAAATTTGACAAAATACCTTCCTTAAAACCTGTTTTCAAAAAAGATGGAACAGTAACTGCAGCAAATGCATCTACCTTAAATGATGGCGCAGCGGCATTGGTTTTAATGAGTGCCGATAAAGCAAAAGAACTAGGTTTAACACCTTTGGCCAAAATATTAGGCTATGCTGATGCACAACAAGCACCGGAGTGGTTTACAACTGCACCTTCAAAAGCCATTCCATTGGCTTTACACAAGGCTAATATCGACATTAAGCATGTTGACTTTTTCGAAATTAACGAAGCTTTTTCTGTCGTTTCTATCGCTAACAATCAACTTTTAGAACTAAACGACAGCCAGGTTAACGTTAATGGTGGTGCCGTTTCATTGGGTCACCCACTTGGTGCATCGGGCGCAAGAATTGTAGTTACCTTACTTTCGGTATTGGCACAGAACGATGGAAAAATCGGCGTTGCCGGAATTTGTAATGGTGGTGGTGGCGCAAGTGCGCTTGTTATCGAGAAATTATAAATTTTTGGTTTTGCAGCATCTTTGCACATTTGATCGCATGAAACTTATCAGATTTTATATCCTTTTAATCTTTGGAACACTAAGCTTTAACTTAAAAGCACAGCAAACGCCAAAGCAATTAAATGTTTTTCAGGATACACTGATTAAAATATCGGCAAGGGTTATTGCTGCTCAAAGCGATGCACAAAAAATAGAAATAAACGGAAATTTCGTAAAAACTTTGGTAGAGGCTTTAAAAGCCCCCAATTCTTTTTCTTATCCATTCGATTCGCTTAAAAATGTATCAGTAGTTAAATCATCCGATCAGGCTTTTAGGGTTTTGAGTTGGTACGTGCTACTCGAAGACGGTACTTACCGCTATTATGGCGCCATCCAAATGAATACCAAAAGTGGTCCATTGAAACTTTATCCCCTGATCGATCAGACAGACAATTTAGCCGATCCGAACAGCATTACCAATAACCAAAAATGGTTCGGTGCCAGGTATTATGAAATTGTTCCGGTAAGCAGTGGAAACCGATTGCCTTATTATGTACTTTTAGGCTGGAAAGGAAATACACCATTTACCACTAAAAAGGTAATCGATATCCTTTCTTTCGATAAAGATAATCTCACTTTTGGTGCCCCGGTTTTTGACGGAAAAGAACTAAAAGGAAAAAACAGGGTAATATTCGAATATGCCAAATCGAATGCGATGACTTTAAAAACGGATTTAAAAGCTGGGATGATCGTGTTCGACCACCTTACCTCATTTGATCCTGAAATAAAAGACAAATTTGAATATTATGGATCAGACGGCACTTTTGACGGCTTTAAAATCATTGGCGGAAGGCTAAAACTGCAGGAAGATATCACGCTTAACAATGATCCGAATTCGAGTGATGAGCTTTATGCCGACCCAAAGAAAAATGTAAAACCCATCAGAAAGTTTTAAATCTTAACAAATCATTTACCTAACACATCATTTAAAAATTTGTGAGTTTGGCATTCGCTGACTATATTGCGCCCTGCTTAACTGGCTTAAACAACACACAAATTCTGAATTCATAAACTAAAACCAACAAATGTTTTATGCAAACATCTAATGAAACCATTAGTATTGACCATAGCAAGGAACTAGATCTCCACTTAGACAGTAACAATGTATCCAAAGAAAAATTATTTAGCCACCCGGTAGGCCTCTTTGTGCTATTTTTCACAGAAATGTGGGAAAGATTTAGTTACTATGGAATGAGGTCTTTACTTGTTTTATTCTTAGTGAGCGAAATAAGTAAAGGTGGCTGGCACTGGACAAGGCCAGAGGCTTTACAACTCTACGCCTGGTACACAGGTTTAGTATATTTAACTCCAATAATTGGCGGTTTAATTGCGGATCGACTGACCGGATACAGAAAAGCTGTTATTGTAGGCGCTTTAATTATGACCATTGGCCACATATCAATGGCATTAGAAGGTTCAAATACCAATTTCTTCTATCTGGGATTATTTTTATTAATTGCTGGAAACGGATTATTCAAACCAAATATTTCTTCTATCGTAGGAAAACTCTACCCATCTACAAGTGATAAAAAAGATGCTGCTTACACTATTTTTTACATGGGTATTAACTCCGGTGCCTTTTTAGGTATGTTAATGTGCGGTTATATCGGCGAAAAAGTGGGCTGGCATTGGGGTTTTGGATTAGCGGGGGTATTTATGTTTTTTGGAATGCTTCAGTTTTACTTTGGACAAAAAATATTTGGTGTTTTAGGTGCGGCTGTAAATAAAACAGAAAAAGTAATTGATCCCACTGATGAAATTTTACCCAAAAAAGTAAGCAATCAGCGTTTAGCTGTAGTTGCTGTATTTTCAATTTTCACCATTTTCTTTTGGATGGTATTTGAGCAGGCAGGTGGCTCAATGACAATTTTTGCTAAAGATTACACACTCAGAAATTTAACAGGAAATGCAAGTACAATTTTTAAATGGGTTGATGCCGTACTTACTATTTTCCCACTTATTGCTGTAACCGTTGTTTTATTAAGCCTGGCGGCAAAAATCGCAAAAAAATATCCTGCCACCATAATTTTTACTGCAATAAGCTTCATTATTATCTGGGGATTAGCCATTTGGAAAGTAGAAAAAGAATTTACCGCTTTAAACACAGAAGTTCCTGCTTCATGGTTTGGAATTCTAAATTCATTCTTTATTGTTTCCCTTGCGCCATTTGTGTCTAAAATATGGGAAACTAAATTTAACCCAAGCGGACCCGTAAAATTTGGACTCGGTTTAATTTTTGTAGGTATAGGTTTTGCAGGATTAGCATACGGAGGTATGGATATTGCAAAAGGTGCTACATCTGCACAGGTAAGTATGTTTTGGTTAATTTTCGCTTACTTCTTCCACACTGTTGGGGAATTATGTGTTTCGCCTGTTGGATTATCTTACGTTAGTAAATTAGCTCCGGCCAAAGTGGTAGGTTTAATGTTCGGTGTATGGTTTACCTGTACAGCGATTGGTAACTGGTTGGCGGGTACTACCGGCGGCCTAATTGACAAAATAAGTTCAGAATATTCCATTTCGATTTTCTTCTTAATATTTACCATTATTCCTATTGTTGCAGGCTTAATTATGTTTGCTATAAGTCCGATTTTGCGTAAATGGATGCACGGCGTTCACTAGCCAAAATAAATTTAACAAAAAGCCCGATCTCTATCGGGCTTTTAATTTTTAAACCTATTTAATGGAAAAAACAGTTTCAATAGAAGATATTCAAAATTTTGAGGGAAAGTACCCGAAACAGCTCTGGCATTTATCGTTGGTAGAAATGTGGGAGCGTTTCTGTTTTTATGGAATGCGCGGGGTATTGGCTTTCTTTATGGTTGAGCAACTGGGTTTAAGCGACCAAAAATCGAACTTACAGTACGGCGCTATACAAGCCTTTGTTTATGCCTTTACTTTTATAGGCGGTATTTTTGCCGATAAGATTTTAGGTTTCAGAAAATCTCTTTTTTGGGGCGGGGCTTTAATGATTATCGGGAATTTAATCCTAGCCTTCTCTCCTCACGATCTGTTTTATGTTGGAATTACCTTATCTATCATTGGAACAGGTTTCTTTAAACCCAATGTTTCATCAATGGTTGGCGAATTATACCACGAGAAAGACAACCGCAGAGATGCGGGATATGGGCTTTTTTACGCCGGTATTAATGTAGGTGGCTTACTGGGTGGTGCCATGTGTATTTATCTTGGTAAATATTACAATTGGCATTTATGTTTCTTGTCTGCTGCACTGGTAATGATGTTCGGTTTGGGCACATTCATTTTCACAAAAAAACATTTAGGTCCGATCGGGAATTCGCCTTTGCTGCATCTTAAAAAATCAAAACAGCAGCTATGGGAAATTGCCGTTTATGTGGGATCGATACTTTGTATTCCACTGATTTATATCATGGTAAAAAATACGGCCTTTACCGATTATTTCATGTACACCATAGGCATTGTTGCCTTAGTTTATTTCTTATACGAAACGTTTAAAATAAAAGATAAAAAAGCGCAATATAAACTATTGGCAGCTTTCGTTTTTATCTTCTGTTATTTTATTTTCATGGCCATATCCGAGCAGAGCGGTGGTTCATTATCGTTATTTGCGAAGGACAATCTTGACCATAAAATCCTTTTTTTCAATATCGATCCCAATGTGGTAAACAATAGTGTTAACTCATTCTTTGTTATTGTTTTTAGTCCGATTGTTGGCATTTTGTGGTTAGGCTTATACAAACGTAAAATAGAACCGAACACGGTTGTAAAATTCGGAATCGGCTTCCTTTTACTGGCTTTGAGCTTTTATGTTTTTTACGCCACCAGGTTCTTCGCCAATGTACAGGGCATTAGCTCGTTAAATGTATTTACGTTAGCCTATTTATTATTAACCCTTGGCGAACTTTGTTTGGGCCCGATAGGTATGTCGATCATTACTAAACTTTCGCCAAAGAAAATGTTCGGGATGATGATGGGCCTTTGGTTTTTATCAAGTGCTTTCGGACAATTGGCTGCCGGAAAATTAGGCGCAGAAATGTCGAGTATTGATAATGCATCATTGCCAACTAAATTAATGGCTTATACCGAAGGTTATAAAGCATTGGCTTTATATTCTTTAATTGCAGGTTTGGCGCTGATTATTTTCTCGCAATTGGTTAAGAAATTAATGCAGGAAGTGAGGTAATAAAAGATCGTCATTTCGATCCCGAATGTTCGGAAAAAAACCTATAAAACGATTATTTATTGACATACTGAAGATTTGGAAAGGAACGGACTGGAGTTCTTGGCATCTTCAGTCCCGCCATTCGCTATAGTCCCTCTTTTCAATCGGGAGCTGCCGCTGCTGTCGGGTTTAGGAACAATGGTCTGTGTCGCAAAAGCTAAAAATAATCTAGATAACAAATCCGGAACAACAGAAGTTCCTCGGCGGTGATCTGCGAAATCAGCGGGAAATATTTGGGTAAGGTCTTCGACTACGCTCTCCACAGGAGTCCTTTGGACAGACTGACAATGCTTTAAAAACAATAAAAACTACTATAAAACAAGTTCAGGAATAGGAATCATTGGTTATTAATGAAAATTCATAAAGGTTTCACATTAAATATTTACTTTCGCACATTAAAAGCAATTGCACAGCACAAATAAGCATAGCATACCACATACAAGGCCAAAAGCTTATATTATTTATAAAAACCACAACAAAACGTGTCAGATAGTTTAGTCATCATTCCCACCTACAACGAGAAGGAAAATATCGAAAAGATCATTAGAAAGGTTTTTTCTTTAACCCAGCCTTTTCATGTTTTAATTATTGATGATGGTTCGCCTGATGGAACTGCTGAAATTGTAAAATCGTTACAAGACGAATACGAAGGGCATTTATTTATTGAGGAGCGCGCAGGAAAGCAAGGATTGGGTACAGCCTATATTTACGGCTTCAATTGGGCATTGCAACACGATTACGCCTACATTTTTGAAATGGATGCCGATTTCTCGCACAACCCCGATGATCTATCACGCTTACGCGAAGCCTGTGTAAACGGTGCTGATGTAGCCATTGGCTCCAGGTATGTTAAGGGTGTAAATGTGGTAAACTGGCCAATGGGCAGGGTTTTAATGTCGTATTTTGCATCAATGTATGTACGTATGATTACCCGTATAAACATTCAGGATGCGACTGCCGGATTTAAATGTTACCGCAAAATTGTTTTAGAAACCATTCCACTAAATAAAATTAAGTTTGTTGGTTATGCGTTTCAGATCGAAATGAAATTCACCGCCATTAAATTTGGCTTTAAAGTGGTCGAAGTTCCAATCATTTTCACCGACCGTACCGAAGGAACATCAAAAATGAGCACCCGTATCTTTAGGGAGGCTTTTTTAGGTGTTATACAAATGAAGGTTTGGAGTTGGTTTAGGAGTTATAAAAGAGAGTCTTAAGTTTGGAGCGGGGAGCTTGGAGTTGAGAGCGCTAAGTGCATAGCCGTTCTAATCGCTCTGGGATGTGATTAGAAATTGGGAATTTGAGGTTATTGTAAGCCTGTTATTTTTTCAGAACGCTAAACCAAAAGCTTATTGTCCGAAGATCTTTCTGCTCTTTGCAAAACTCCAAACTAAAAACTCCAAACTCACAACTTACTTTCCCTAATCATTGTACCGAAATCCTGCCCTTTATCCATGGCTTTAACGGTCATTACGATTCTTTTGGTGCGTGTAGGCTCGGTTTTAGCCTGATTGATCCAGTTAATGTAATAGTTTTGGTGCGATTTAGGCTGTTTTAAAAAATTCCGGATTAAATGTTCTTCTTCTGATAAGCAGATTTCGAGGTCTTCGGGCATTTCGATTTTAAAATCTTTATCTTCTTCTAAATAGAGTTCGACACCTGCTCCGGCTTCTTTTCTCAATTTTTTACGGACTTCGCCTTTTAAGGCAATAATAAAATCGCCCTCTCCCATTGGGATGGTTGCCATGCCGCTAATCTCCAACTGATCTATCTTTCCTTTTACCCTGAAACTCTTTTTACAACCTGGTTTGATTTCGTTAGCCAGTGCTGCCGGAATAAACACATAACTCCAGCCGGTTTTTTCGCCCATGGTTTCGAAACGCTCTATTTCTGCTTTAAAGTGGATCATGGTTTAAATATAAAAATTATGTTTAAACAAGTTAAACGATTAAATGGTTAGGCTACTGATGCACACGTTAAAAACGAGCGCAAACTATAATCGATCGTCATTCCCGCGCAGGCGGGAATCTTAATGCAATAAACTTTAGATTCCCAATCAAGTTGGGAATGACGATCTTATAAAGAAAACACTCATATCAATAAACTACCTTCTATTGAAAGAATGAAAGTTGTCCTTGTTTAGGAGGATTTCCTAAAAAATAAAATTCGTAAATGACCTCATACTGTCCTTTCTCATCATTGAATTTACGAATTGCAATCTTTTCACATAAAAAATTCAAGCTAACTTCTTCGAACAGGTCTTGAGCTATTTCAATATCTTCGGGATGTAATTTTCTCCCAATAGAGATATGGGCAGCAGCTCCATTTATTGCTTTCTTATGCCTCAAGCCTTGTCTAAATCTTTTAAAAAGGCTATTCAAGTAAGGTTTAGCAGTCTTGTTAGGTAAAACAACAACTGCTCCGTTTTTTTCCGAAGCAATGAACTGATCAAACATCACAAAGTTAGGTTTTTCAGCATAGCAAAAGTCTTTAGTATACGATATGTAAAAATCCAACTCATGCTTATCTGCTTCAAACAGAGCAATCGTAACATGAGCCTCTGAGTTTCTACTGCTATACCAGCCAACTTTAGACCAAAGTATATCTTTCAAAACTTTAACATCATTAATAGCTTCTCGGTGAGGGTAAACAACTATTGAATACCGCTCTTTTTTTAATTTTAAATCCATATCAATTTATTTAATCAATCGCCACTGGGTTCATCTGGATATCCAGTTTGGCGAACTTTAAAACTTCGATACTCTGAAAGCCGAAATCTTCTACCACTTTACCTAAAATAAGGTAACAGCCCTTTCCTTTAAAAGGATACATGGGTGTGCTGTTGGGAAAATGGGTCGTATCAAAAAAATCTCCGTTGGCATCTAAAAAAGTACCGAACCACATTTTGGTATTTTTAATGGTGTGTACCGTTTTTTCGCAAACATAGTTCCCTACCATTCTAACCGTTTTACCCAAATATTTGTGCAGATCTGCCGCCATAACATCGCCACGATAAGGTGTTTTTAAAAAATCGAACATTTTATAATTGAGTGGATATCCCAATAATTCCAATTCTGTGTACGCATTTTCGAGCTCAGAATCGGCCAGTGCGGGGAGCTGATAAGTTTTGTAACTCAGCTTAAAGAGCTCGGCATGATTCACTTTTTTTTGTTTAAACCCAAGGTAGTTATGCACATCCCAAAGCAGGGTTTTCCGATCTTTCCCGGTAAAACGCAAGGCGCCCAAACGGATTAAAATAATGGCCTGTTCTAATGAGATGCAGGTCCGCCTTACAAAATCTTCGAGATCTATATACAGGCCATTTGCAGCACGTTCTTGCGGAATAATTTTGATGATTTTTTCTTCCAAGCCCTGAACGGCAATGAAGCCCAGATAAGCATCTTCGCCTTTTATATTTACCACTTCATCGCTACAGTTAACGCAGGGTAAATGCACCCTTGCTCCTGTTTTTTGCAGTTCATGCACGTAAACCCAACGACTGTAAAAACCGCCATAATTATTCAGTACCGCTACCATAAATTCCATGGGGTAATATGTTTTCAAAAATAAACTCTGATAACTTTCTACTGCAAAAGAGGCTGAATGTGCTTTTGAAAAACTGTAACCGGCAAAAGAAGAAATCTGTCGCCAAACTTCGGCAATGAGTTCTTCTGAGTGCCCTTCTTTTCTGGCTGAAACAAAAAACTTATTCACCAGTTCATCAAAAGCCAGTTTAGACCGGTATTTACCGCTCATCGCTTTGCGCAGGATATCGGCATCGGCAAGATCCAGACCTGCAAAATAATGACATACTTTGATCACATCCTCCTGATAAACCATTACCCCATAGGTTTCACTAAGCCGCTCTTTCATCACTTCGCATAGGTATACTACTTTATCGGGTGCATGATAGCGTTCGATATAGGATTTCATCATGCCTGAGCTGGCCACGCCCGGACGGATAATGGAACTGGCAGCTACGAGGGTAAGGTAATTATCGCATTTAAGTTTTTTGAGCAGTTGCCGCATAGCTGGCGATTCGATATAGAAACACCCAATGGGCTGCCCTTCTTTAAGGATACCATTTAACTTTTGATCCTCCTTAAAGGTTTTAAAATCGTGGATATCGATTTCCCTACCCTGATTTTTTTTAATGAGCTGCACGGCTTCGCGGATATGCCCGATACCCCGCTGACTTAAAATATCGAACTTTTCATAACCAATGGCTTCGGCTTCGTACATATCCCATTGCACGGTTGGGAAACCTTTTGGCGGCATATCCAAGGCTGTATAATAGGTAATCGGTTCTTCGGAAATTAAAATTCCACCGGCGTGAATCGAACGCTGGTTGGGCATTCCTTTCATGTATTGGTACACGGCCTGCAATTTCTGGTAAGTAGCATTCAGCAAATTTTCACGTTCTTTGGTGGGATCTGTAAAACTATCTATTTCGCCTTTGGGTAAACCCAGTACCTTACCAATTTCTCTGATAATTGCACGATCTTTAAAAGTGCTCATGGTACCCAAAAAAGCAACATGCCATTTAGGGTAGCGTTCAAAGATATAACGTTGTATCACCTCCCTTTCGTCCCAGGAGAAATCGATGTCAAAATCTGGCGGACTTGTCCGTTTTTCATGCAGAAAACGTTCGAAATACAAATCGAGATCAATCGGATCTACATCGGTAATGCGCAAACAATAAGCTACAATGCTGTTTGCACCCGAGCCACGGCCAACGTGGTAAAAACCGCATTTATTCATGGCATAGCTTACAATATCGAAGGTGATGAGAAAATAGGCGCAGAAGTTTTTAAGTTCAATGATCCGGAGTTCTTTCTCCAAACGCTCAATGGCTTCTGTATTATTTTCACCATAACGGTATCTAAGCCCTTCTTCGGCCAACTCCCGCAGCATTTTTTTATCTCCTTCGAAATCTCCGGTATAAAAAAACTTGTTTTTAGAAGTAGGTGTAGGACCTTCCTCAAAATAAACACTTAAATCACAGCTGTTTATCAGTTTCTGTGTATTTTGAACAATGAAGGGATACTGTTCAAATTGCTGGGTTAGTTCTACTTCTGGAATCAGGAACTCATCCGGATCACATTTTTGCTCATCGGGCACTTTACTTAAAAGCGTATTGAGCTCGATCGCCCTAAAATATTCGTGCAGGCGGTAGGTGATCTTATCGCTAACGGTAACAGGATGCCACACCAACAATTTTTCTTTCTGTTTTAAAAGTGGATGTTTGTACAAAAGATTGAGCTGTTTGGCTCCGATGCCTACAAATTCATTTGCTTTTAGTATTGGGTTAAAAGATTTTTGAAAGGGATAAATGATATAAACATGCTCCATTTCGGGTGGAATATTGGGTAACGGCATATGGTTGATGTTGTGGTGGCTTAAAAATTCATTCAGCTCACGCATTCCCTCTTTATTCTTTGCAATGCCCACATACAACAATTTATTATCAATTCGAAACTCGATCCCCGCTACCGGTTTAATCTGATACGGAATATTGCCTTTGTGTATTTCGTCGGCTTCTTTGGCAATGCCTTGTTTATAACACTCGCGAATAAACTCTACCGCCCCAGTTGAGTTATTAATATCAGTAAGTACCATTTGGTGGATACCCAAACTGCGGGCTGTAGCAATTAACTGATCAATGCGCTGTGTGCCATACTTTAGACTATAAGAAGAATGTACATTTAAAAACATCGCTAATCATAAGATTTGGTACCTATTGTTCCTTTTTCGCTCATAAAACTCCTTATTTTCGATCGTTTCCTTACTTCTGGCTGTTCTTCCTCTGTTTGGTTTTCGATCAATATTTTCTTCTTGCGCGGATTGTACTTGATTATTTTCCCCGTTTCATCGCGGGGTGGCTGGGTAACAATACAGGCTTTTACCACTGCTTCGGCACCATAATGGTTTCGTACCTTATCCATAGCCTGATAGAGACTATATTCTTCTTCGGCAATATTATATAAACCAATCTGTTCGTAACCACTCACCAGATGCGAAAGTTTTACGCCTATCAGCCGCAGCAGCATCCGTTTGGCATACACTTTCTCGAACAGGCGATGTGCTTTACTAATTAAAAAGGAATCGAGCGAAGTATAGGGAATACGTTCTTGCTGGGTAACCGTTTCGAAATTGGTATAACGCACAGTTACGGTAATGCAGGCGGTTAATTTTTTCTGGTTACGTAGCTGAAAAGTTAAGCCGGTAACCATTCCGGTTATAATGGCCTTTAGCTTGGCCATATCCATGGTATCGCTTTCAAAGGTAGCCTGTGTGCCAATAGATTTCCTTTCGCGGTAAGGTACAACTGGCGAAAGATCGATTCCATTTGCTTTTTGCCATAAACTTAAGCCATGCTGTCCCAGTATTTTAAACATGAGCTGTTGTGGGATCTGGGTAAGCGTAAGGATTTCACGGACACCCATTTCGCTTAATTTTTTATAGGTAGCATGACCGATACCCGGAATTTTGTGGATAGCCAAAGGATCGAGAAAGGGCCGCAATTCAGGAAAAGTAACCTGCCGTTCGCCATCAGGCTTAGATTCGTTCGTGGCAATTTTGGCTACGGTTTTATTGATCGACAAGCCAAAGGAAATGGGTAAGCCCATTTCTTTGATAATGTTCTGTCTGAGCTCTGACGCGAATTTCATACAACCAAAAAAGCGGTCCATGCCTGTCATATCGATATAGTGCTCGTCAATACTGGCTTTCTCAAAAAGGGGAACTTTATCGGCAATAATTTCGGTAATATCATGTGATGCCTTGGAATATTCTTCCATATCACCTTTTAAAAATATAGCCTGGGGGCACAGCAATTTTGCCGTTCTGCCGGGCATTGCAGAATGTATGCCGTACTGGCGTGCTTCGTAGCTGCAAGAAGCTACTACACCCCTGTCGCCGCCGCCGCCGATAATTACGGGTTTGCCCCATAACTTGGGATTTTTTCTGATTTCTACCGACACAAAAAATGCATCCTGATCCATATGAATAATCTGCCTTTCTTTATCCATTCTCGTATTATAAGGATGAGTGAGATCAAAAATACTAATATTTTTAGTTTTAAAGGAAATTAGTATTAATTTATTTTAAACAAAATACTAACAAATTTAGTTTTTATTTTAATGCATTTTATTATGCTGACTTGCTTGAAGGGTTTGCCACGGAAACACAGAAAGCACGGAATTAAACTTCCAATCCCTTAGATTGATTCGCATGAACTTATATGATAGGAATGACGCAGCGCAGGAATTAAACGATTGATGGTTGGTGAGGATACCAACCATGGGGCGTGTTGCGTGTACCGTAACACAGGCATTTTTCCATATAAGGCATTGAAGAAAATATAGGTTCATATGGCCTTATATTTATATGGCAAAGAAGGTCTTCGACTACACTCAGACTGACAAACTGATTGAAAGCTGATGAGATATCAGTACAAGTGTCAGTTGAAACAATCCGCAGATCACCGGCCATGAAACAAAAATGCCCCCGATTTTCATCAGAACATTAAAACTTTGACTGTTTTAAAATGTTTAGATAGTAATAAACATTTATCCCATGAAAACTAAAGACAATAAAAACATAATAGAAAAAGAGCGTAAAAATAAAGGAAGCTCAAAGGGAAAGGCCTCCTTCGATCAAAACGGAAAGGGTTCTTCAGATAAATTTGGTCAGGCTGGCTCCACACCTAACGAATCAGGAGAGAGTGGGCTAGGTACTGTAGATAAAAACAAAAAGACTTAAAAAAGATAAAAAGAGTAAAATACTCTTTTTATCTTTCGTAGATACTCATCTTTTCAGCAAGTTCTATAATGCTTTTTATTTTCAGCTTTTGGAAAAGTCTCAACTTATAAGTACTTACTGTACCCATCTGAAGATTTAGCTGATTAGAAATTTCTAATACCCCAATCCCCTTTGTTAGTAATTCTGCTACTTCTAATTCTCTACCCGAAAGTTTGGTAAAAGGATTATCGGCATCGTTACCTAATATACTGTTAAACATGTTTTCCTTAACATTTCTGCTCGAATAGCGACTGCCTGCTAAAATCGTAGTAATAGCGGTTACAATTTCTGATTCTTCTGCATTTTTGGTTAAGTAACCCGATGCACCCGATTTTAAATACGGAACAGCATAAATATTCTCATTCAAAGATGAAAATACCAAGATTTTTGCGTTTGGCTGAACCAATTTAATCTGATCGATTACTTTAAGGTTGTTACCTCCGGGCAAGTTCACATCAATGATGATTAAACTCGGCGATTTTTCTGTTTCAACAAGCGCCTGCTCTAGGGTAGATGCATGAATAATTTCAACACCAGGCCAAAAGTCTGATATTAAACCTTTTAATCCACGGCGGATGATCTCGTGATCATCAGCGATGAGCACAGTAAAAGTACTTACGGCATTTTTTGTCTTCATTATTTTAAGAATATTGTGCAAGTTAATAAAAAGTTATTTTTTTGTACGCAATTGTAGTTAATTTTTCGTTAAAATGCGTAAATATTATAATACACAAGTTTAAAGTTTTGTTTAGAACACCATTGGAGTTCCCAATCGCACATTTTGCTTAATAAACAAATACGACTAGGAAATTTCATGTGTAACGCTGCTATAGCCCTGTAGCGGACCGATTGAGAAATCGTAACCATAGCCGGCCCCGGGTTTCTCAGATGGAAAAACCTGTATTGCTGCTACGGCCGAGTTCCTAGGTATAAGATCACGCTACAAATAGCTTTTATCATACAGCTTTACTCCTGTGCGATACGAACCCCCTACCAGATAAAATTTTTGATCATCAAAAATGCACTCAGATCCAAACGTGTGGGGCCTTCGCAGTCATCTTTTAACAGGAAAGAAGGTTTAACCTGAAAAATCTTCCAAAAGCGGAAACAAGGCCGGCAGTAAGGAAATAATGCGGTTTCAGCTGTAAAGCTGTCTGCTCAACGGGTATTATTTCCTTTTACTAAAGGACTTAAGACCTGTCAAAATGTCAACCTCTTTACTTTAAAACAGGAAAATAATATAGAATTAAATTTTAGCCCTAATTCTACTCAATGTTTCGAGCCTGATGGCTAAAAAAGAAGCAATGTATTTTAAAGAAACCCGGTTAATTAAATCAGGGAATGAGAGCAAAAACCGTTTGTATCTTTTTTCGGCTGACGAAATCCGGCACAGGTAAGCACGTTCCTCTGCCGAACGGTAATATAATTCCATCATCTTTCTACCAACAATATTGGCTTCAGGAAAATTTTCGTAAAGATATTCTGATAATACATGTGGGATAGCAACTAAATCTACATCTTCCAATGCCTGTAAATACTCATCCGAATCGCCATCTATCCACAAATTGCGTATGGTACCTACAACTTCGTTCTCTTTGGCAATCCATGTGGTAATCTCGTTGTCCCCATCCTTAATAAAACCCCTAACTACACCTTTAATAATTAAAAAAAGGAATTTGTTACGGTCTACCGGTGAAACAAGGTATTTATTTTTTTTGTAGCTGATCGGAAAGGTATGCTGGTTAATCCGCTTTTCCATTTCATCATTAAGCGGATGGAATTTCTTAAAAATTGAGACTAGAGGAGAAAAATTGTTATATTTCTTCCACCTATCTTCATCAGACAAATTAACTGCGATCATAGCGAAACATTGGGATAGACATAATCTTGCTAAACCGCAGCAGGATCACTACGTAAGTATAGGAAGATTGAATTGAAAAAAGAACTTTTTTTTGACTTTTCTCAATTCGCAAACTTTAAAGCAATTTTTCTACACCTAGTCCAAATAATGCAAAATCATACTTCACCGGATCTGAGGGATCGAACTGCTTCAAATTGTCGGTTAATTCAATTGCAGTTAACCAATCGGTCTGCTTTCTATTAATCAGTCCAAGCAAGCGTCCTACCCGATCAACGTGCACATCACAGGGACAGATTAGATCTTTTGGCTGAAGTGTATTCCAGATGCCAAAATCAACACCTTTTTGATCTATCCTAACCATCCACCGCAAAAACATATTTAAACGTTTGCAGGTAGATTTTTGCTTTGGCGAGGAGATATGTTTCTTCGTGCGGTGAGGAAAATCTTCTAAGGAGAAAAAATACTGCCTGAAATGGTTCAATGCCTGCTCTATCGAGAAGTTAAGCGCAGCAGCATAACATACTTCTGAGGCATATGTTATCTCTGGTTTTGTGGATGAAACTTCTAAATAATCAGTCCGAAAAACATTTTGCCCTGGTACAAATGCCTGCTCTAAACTTTCGAAGTTTTGATAATGCTGCTTAAAAAACGAAATAAAATAAAGTAAGTCGGTATCATTGAATGTGCGGTGTTTAAAATTCAGCAGGCGTTTTAAATCGTTATCGGTATGATTGATAACAAAATCATGGGGCGCATTATCCATACGACCCAACAGTTCCTTACATTTATTAATAATTGTTTTCCGCTGGCCCCAGGCTAAAACCGCAGCAAAAAAGCCCGCAATTTCTATATCCTGTTTTTTTTCGAAAAGATGCGGAATACAAACTGGGTCGTTTGCTATAAAATTTGGTTGATTGTATTGTTCAACCTTACTATCCAGAAAATTCTTTAACTCAAGAAATTGCATCGTTGGCTTTTTTTAGACGTAAATAGCAGCACAATTGTTGCCATTTAAACCGGATTGAAACGGTATCCTTTTTTGTTCCGCTGATGTTGATAAAGCAGATACCTAAACAAAAAAGATTTAGTGTAAAGCCGGGCTACCATTAATTTTAGAATAGTACCTGCTTTACAAAAAAAACGGGCAAATATTTATCTGCCCGCTCGAAATATTATGCTAATGCATTTGCCAGATCCTCTAAAAGATCATCAATATCTTCTACCCCAACGCTTAAACGAAGTAAGTTATCGGTAACACCTACTTTCTCTCTTTCTTCTTTCGGGATAGAGCCATGTGTCATCGTTGCCGGATGGTTAATTAGTGATTCTACCCCGCCCAATGATTCAGCCAATGTGAATACTTTAAAATTAGAAGAGATTCTAAAAGTTTCTTCCAGATCAGCATCTTTTAAGGTAATCGAAATCATACCGCCAAATCCACGCATTTGTTTTTTAGCTACATCATGGTTAGGGTGATCTTCAAAACCCGGCCAATAAATTTTATCAACCTTTGGATGTGTTTTTAAATAATGTGCAATACGCGCTCCGTTTTCGCAATGTGCTTTCATCCGAAGGTGAAGCGTTTTTATACCCCTCAATACTAAAAAAGCATCTTGCGGACCCGGTGTTGCACCACAGGCATTATAAATGAACCAAAGGTCTTTATACAATTGCTCATCATTTGTTACCAAAGCACCCATTACCACATCAGAGTGGCCACCAATGTATTTGGTTACCGAGTGCATCACAATATCAGCGCCCAGATCAATCGGGTTTTGTAAATAAGGCGATGCGAAGGTATTATCAACGGTAAGGATTAAATTTTTCTCTTTTGTGATTTTTGCCACCCCTTCAATATCGATAATTTGCATGGTAGGATTAGTAGGTGTTTCTATCCAAACCAATTTGGTTTTATCATTGACGTAGGGCAATATATTTTCCGGCTTAGATAGGTCCAGAAAGTGAAATTTGATTCCGTATTTAGTGTATATTTTGGTAAAGATACGGTATGAGCCACCGTACAAATCATTTCCGGTAATCACTTCATCGCCAGGCTGCAACAATTTCAATACGGCATCTGTCGCCCCCATTCCACTCGAAAAAGCCAGACCATATTTGGCATTTTCTAAAGCAGCTAAACAATCTTCCAAAGCTTTACGCGTTGGGTTTGTTCCTCTCGAATACTCATAGCCTTTATTGTCGCCAGGAGATTTCTGCCAATAGGTAGAGGTTTGATATATCGGTGTCATTACAGCACCTGTGGTTGGATCAGGTTCTTGACCTGCATGTATAGCTTTAGTTGCGAATTTCATTTTTTTTTTTAAGATTTGGGATATGAGACAGGAGATGTGAGACATAAAATTTGAGACGAGATACAAATCTCAAGTCACGTGTCTCAAATCTCACTTCTAAAATCTAGTGTCTCACATCTAATTAATACGCTCTTGCAAACAGTACCCTTTGGATAGATGGTTTTCCTGAATAAATACAAACGCCATCTTCTAATTTATTATCTAAAGGAATACAACGAATGGTTGCTTTTGTTTCTTCTTTTATCTTTTGCTCAGTTTCCGGTGTTCCATCCCAATGCGCTGAAATAAAACCAGCTTTGGTATCTAACAATTCCTGAAACTCTTCGTAACTATTGGCTTCCGTAATATGCTCATCGCGATAAGCCAAAGCTTTATTGAACATACTGTGCTGAATATCTTCCAATAGTTTGATGATGTAAATATCCAATCCTTCCTGAGGTATAGTTTGTTTCACCTTGGTATCTCTACGGGCAATTTCTACTGTTTTATTTTCTAAATCGCGACCACCGATAGCAATACGGATCGGTACACCTTTCAACTCATAATCAGCGAACTTAAACCCAGGGCGTTGCGTATCCCTGTCATCATATTTCACCGAAACGCCTAAACCCTTTAAACGCATGGTTAATTCATTAACGTATGAAGAAATTCTCGCGAGATCCTCATCACCTTTATAAATCGGAACAATTACCACTTGTATTGGTGCTAATTTTGGTGGAATAATCAATCCAGAATCATCACTGTGCGCCATAATCAAAGCCCCCATTAAACGTGTAGAAACACCCCATGAAGTAGCCCATACATGATCTAATTTTCCATCTTTACCGGTAAACTTAACATCAAAAGCTTTAGCAAAATTCTGGCCTAAAAAGTGAGATGTACCGGCTTGTAAAGCTTTACCATCCTGCATTAAGGCCTCAATACAATACGTATCTAAAGCACCCGCAAAGCGTTCATTCGGCGATTTACGGCCTCTGATTACCGGAACTGCCAACCAATTTTCAGCAAAATCGGCGTAGATATGCAACATACGTTCTGTTTCCTCAATTGCCTCTTCTGCTGTAGCATGTGCGGTATGGCCCTCCTGCCACAAAAATTCGGCTGTACGTAAAAACAATCTGGTACGCATTTCCCATCTTACCACATTCGCCCATTGATTGATCAATATTGGTAAATCACGGTACGATTGGATCCACCCTTTATAAGTATTCCAGATAATGGTTTCGGAGGTTGGGCGAACAATTAATTCCTCCTCTAACTTAGCTGTTTCATCTACAACAATATTTCCGTTACCGTCATTCTTTAACCGATAATGCGTTACAACTGCACATTCTGTCGCAAAGCCCTCAACGTGAGAAGCTTCCTTAGAGAAAAATGACTTTGGAATGAACAATGGAAAATAGGCGTTTTGATGGCCCGTATCCTTAAACATTTTATCTAAAACAGCCTGCATTTTTTCCCATATAGCATAGCCATTTGGCTTTATAACCATACAACCACGCACGGCAGAATGCTCTGCTAAATCTGCTTTTAATACGATATCATTATACCACTGGGAATAATCTGCTTCTCTACTTGTAATTTCTTTGCTCATCTTATGTATTTGGAACGTAATTTGTATGTTAAAAAGTGTAAAATCCAACGGCAAATTTATAAATTTATGCCTACAAACGATTAACAAAATAATATCAATTATTTTATACCATTTTTTGACTAAATAAATAGTTAATAATTTTTACTTTTGAAACTTGTTTATTAAATTCGTGAACACACACAACTAAATATAAACACAATGAAACCAATTAAATTTTTACCCATTGTTATGATTGCCGCCGCAGGGTTGGTGGCATCATGCTCCACATCAAAACTGGCTCAAACTAAGCCAGCTGATGATGTTTATAATTCTGTGGCGAAAGCCAGGGAGGTTGAAATAGCACCTCAACCCCAGAACCGACAAGGCCAGCAATATCAGGCTCAGGGACAGGAGGAATATGATGAATATTACGGCACAAGTAATCCTTATTACGATATGGATTACTCATCTCGAATAAACCGTTTTTATAATGGTTACAGCTTTCAAGGCTATTACGACCCTTATTTTGATAATTATTACTATGGAAGCAGTTACGGTCCTTCAAACTACTTGGGTTATGGCCTGGGCTGGAACAGCGGATACGGTTTAGGTGGCTGGGGCGGCAGCTTTGGTTATGGCAGCATCTGGAGCAATCCCTTCTATTATGGTAATTTCGGCTACGGATGGAACAATCCTTATGGATGGAACTCTTGGGGACCTAACTCTTATTACGACCGTTATGGTTGGGGCGGTGGATACTACGGCGGAGGCTGGGGTATAGGCGGCGGATACTATGGTGGCGGTGTGTATACTAATAGAGGCTACAACAGACCAAGACCTGGAAGTGATGATAGAGGCACGCCTAGATATGGAAACGGCAATACCGGAAATGCAGGCAGACCGAGCAGATCTGGTGTTACAAATCCAAACGGTGTAGGTTATGCTCCAAATATTAATGCTGGAAGACCAAGTAGAAACCAAGGTAATGGCAGCTATGCACAACCTCAGGGCTCGCAAGCTGGCAGACCTACCAGAAATGATAATTATAGTCCTCAAGGTACACAAAGTAGCAGGCCTACCAGAAACGAAACCTATACTCCACCTACCAGAACCGAAAGCAGACCTAGTTATTCTCCACCACCATCAAATGGCGGCGGAAATAGTGGCGGTGGTTCAACCGGAGGCGGTGGTGGTGGCGGTTCAAGACCATCAAGAGCAGGAAGGGGTTAATTTAAATTTAAACACACAACATGAAAAAATATATTTTAGCTTCACTAGTAGCTACAGTAGCTGCTATGGGAACAACGTACGCCCAAAGTTACGCCCCTGATGCATTCCGCTTTTCTCAAACCAATTATGGTAGCTCTGCCCGATTTAAGGGAATGGGCGGTGCACAAATCGGAGTTGGAGGTGATATTGGTTCAATTAACGCAAACCCTGCCGGATTGGGCTTATTTACCAAATCTGAGTTTAGTTTAACCCCTGAATTTAATTCTGTCTCAAACAATAGCGCATACCTGGGCAACAATAGCAAAGCTGATAAAAGCCAGATTAACCTGAATAATATTGGTGTTGTATTTTACAGTCCAGCAGCAAAAATAAAGGGTGCTGATGTAAATAAAGGATTGGTAAGTACGGTATTCGGTTTAAGCTATACAAGAAATAACGATTTCTTAAATAACATCAGCTACAATGGAACAAATAACAATAGTTCAATAAGAGATTCATATGTAGATCAGGCCAACAATTACGGTATTGACAACAGCATTGCAGGTGACGCTTATAAAAGCTATCTGATTAATAAAAATGCACCCAATTTCCCTAACGGATATTCAGCAGAACCTTATAACAATGCGAGTTTCAAACAAAATTGGGATGAATCCAGATTAGGTTCAACATCAGAATTTAACGTTGCAGGCGCCCTTAATTTTGGCAATAAGGTATATATTGGCGCAACCGCTAGTTTTGTAAATGTGAAATACATTAGCGATGCCACTTTTACCGAATCGGGGATAGTGAACTCTTTTGATGATGGCTTACCAATTCCTGCATATACCGGAAACGAAAATTACAACTTAACGCATTTCAGAAACCAGGAAACCAAAGGTGGTGGATTCAATCTAAAACTAGGTATGATTTTCAGACCGGTTAATGAACTAAGAATTGGTATAAATTTCCAAACACCAACCTGGATGAATATTGAAGATAATACCGCTGAAACTTTACAGGCAAATTTGGCAGGAAATGCAACAAATGCGCCTTCTAGCTCAAATAACTCAACAAAGTATTATACTTTCAGCTATAACTTACGTACGCCGTTAAAAGCATCTGCAGGTATCAGCTATGTAATTGCTGGTACAGCATTAATCTCAGCCGATGTAGATTATGTAGATTATGCTTCAATGCGTTTTTCAGATTCTAACGGTTCTGATCTTTCAACAATCAATAGCAACAATGCTTTTATCAAAGAATCTTATAAAGAAGCGGTTAACTACAGAGTTGGTGCAGAAGTAAAAGTGACGAACGAATTTAGCTTAAGAGCCGGTTACGGGGTAAACGGAAATGGTGTTAAAGGTGGCGACAATAAATTTTATCAGGGTCAATACTACACCGGTGGAATTGGATACCGCATAGATAACTATTATTTCGATTTAGCGTATCAGAACTACAAAACAAACTTCAGTTCAAGTCCATATTTATTAGATGATTACAGCGAGCCCGTTGCAGATGTTAAAAGCAATAGAAACAACGTATTCTTAACCTTTGGGGTAAGATTTTAATAATAGCTTGTCTTACATAATTAAGAAGCGCCAGTTTTCTACTAGAGAACTGGCGCTTTTTACAATAAAAAAGGATACCCAATCGGGTATCCTCAACATGATTAACTAACTATCACTTATTTAATTAACATCCCACCATAACCTATCGGTAATTTTAGCCTTTTGTTGCGGTTGTGGATTTGCTGTAATTTCGGTATTTGGGTAAAGTACCCTTCTCGGAATTTCAGAGAGTGCATTTTTAACTTTGGTTAAAACCGGGAATCCAGTACGGCGCCAATCTGTATAATTTTCAGCATTAAGAAAGTTTGCAATCGACTTTTCTTCCATAATTAAACGGAGTGCATTTGTACTGCTGAGCGTCCCGCGCGAAGCAATGTAGATATCCATATCAGTTGTGCTCACCCCTACCTTAATCATGTGCTGTTTGATACCATCCTGATAAAAAGGTTGTGCAGCTGCAAAACCTGATATCACCAACGTGGCTTCGGCTTTTATAAATAATGCCTCGGTATAATTTACGAGATAATTATTGGCATTGGCACCTGCGTAAAAATCGGCAGGGATTGAGTAAGCCTCCAGACTTCCAATTTCGTCTAAACCAATCTGCCGGCCTGTATATAAACCGGTTTGTTTGGCAGGTTTAACCATTTTGCTTAATCTTGGATCGCTTCTGGTAGTAAAAGCATCAACAAAGGTATTGGCAAGCACAAATGTAGTACCTGGTAAAAAATTCTGCTGCCATGGATTTTCTGCCCCTGCTGCACCACTGAAAGCAATTTTAGCATCATCATCATTGCTCTGCATACCATTAGTTAGTGCAGTCAAAGCCAGCTGTGCCTGCCCGGAAGCTGTATTTCCGGGTGCTTTACTCAGGTGCATATAATAACGTGCTTTTAAAGTGTAAGCCAATTTTCTCCACTTTGCCATATCGCCCGCATAAATGTAATCGTCACTTCCGGGTTTAAGGCCGGCATTTTTTGCAATATCGGCTATTCCATCATCCAGTAAGGCCTGAATCTGAACATAAATCTGCTGCTGACTATCATACGCTGGCGTTGGCTGTGTTACCCCTAAAAAAGCCTGACTGTAAGGAAGATCACCCCAGGCATCTGTAGCATAGCCTAAAGTATAAGCTGTAAGAATTTTAGAAATGGCACCGTAATTAGAATTGCCGTTGGCAACAGCTTTAACCTTTAACAAATTGAGGTTGTTTAATGTTCTTACGTATACATTGTTCCAGTCGCCATCCATATCGACATTATACATCAGATAAGTACCGAAATTTGGTGCCACCTGGTTGAGTGCCATTACCTGCAGATATTGTTGCAACACCACACTTAGATTCCCGTCGCCTGATGCATTGATATTTTGCGAAATCAGCATTTGTATAGGTGGTAACATGAGCGATTCTTTAACATCAATCGGTCGGTTTGGATCTTCATTTACATCCAGGTATTTTTTGCATCCGGCTACTGCCACCATAAGGGCAAAGCCTAAAATAAAATATATCTTTTTCATGTTATTTCTTTCTAATTGTTAAGGGTTATAAGGTAAGTTTCAAACTAAAATCAACAGATCTTGATGTTGGCGTTGAGAACGAATAAATCCCTTGCGAACCATTTGATGAACCAAATGAACTTACCTCCGGATCTCCGCCAGTAAAGTGTGGCGCGTAAATCCAAAGGTTTCGTCCGGTTACCTGAAATCCGATGGTTTTGAAAGGTGTTTTCTGTAACCAGGCCGGTTTTACATTATAACCCAGACTTACATTTCGCAATTTTACATAAGTTCCATCCTGAATTACTGATTCGAGAACACTGTTAGCACGTTGATAATAAGCTTGTCCTGTAGCTGAAACCGTATTTGGCAAGCCTGTTGTGGCATTTATGCCCTCAACTATCCGTGGTCCACGATCTTCGGTAACTTTGGGTGTACCATAGAAATAACCATAACCATCTACGTTATTCTGAATATCGCCCCCCTTTTTCATATCAAAAGAGAAACTAAGCGTAAATTGTTTATACTTGAAATTATTAACAATACCGCCCATCCAATCCGGATTGATATCGCCAACTATACCTTGCTCATCGGCGGCAAAAGGAAGGCCTCCATCATCAGTAAGCAACTGACCAGCCGCATTTCTGGCATATCGGGTACCATAAATTACACCGTAAGGCTGGTTTACAAAAATAAAGGTGAAACCATTGCCAACCTGTTTCAGGTCTTTGTAAATAGAAAGCACTTTGTTTCTGATTCTGCTGTAGTTTATCGTTAAATCCCAGCTAAAATCCGGGGTCGAAATTGGTTTTGCATTTAACAGAACCTCAATACCCCGGTTGCGCATAGCTGCAGAATTTACACTTGTTGCGTTAAAACCTGTAGATGGCGCCAAAGCCACCGATGGAATGATACCATTCTTAGTCCGCTTATCGAAATAGGTAAGCTCAATGCCTAAACGGTTTTTAAAGAAACCGGTTTCTAATCCAACTTCAAACTCGTTAATACGTTCATTTTTCAGGTTTGGATCGCTAAGTACCTGGCTGATTAAGAAACCCGATTGTCCTTGATAAGGAAAGGTAGTATTTCTAATTGTTTGCGATTCGTAGGGAGTAAGTAAACTATATGGACCTATGCTTGCATTACCTACCGTACTGTAAGAAAGCCTTAATTTACCAAAGTTCATCACTTCAGAAAGGCCATTAGAAAAGAAATTAGAGAAAATAAAACTTGTTGCAGCCGAACCGTATGGATAAAACCTGTTGTCTTTAGCCAAAACCGAAGTACCATCGTATCTGCCTGTTAAAGACAAGATAATAAACTTTTTATAATCGATATTAGATTGCAGATAAAAGCCTATTTTCCGTGTAAGGTAACTGGTTTCTGTAAATTTAACAGTTGAGGCAGAACCGATATTATTAAAACCTGGAATGGTGATTCCTAAGCCATTGGCATAGCCATTTTGCGAATATGTCGAAATGAGGTTGTTACCCAGTAAGGCTTCGACATTAAAATCACCAAAACTTTTGTTGGCGTTCAGTATCAGATCATTATTATACTGTCTGAAATTGGTATTGTTATTTACAATTCTTCCGTTAGGATTAGAGACCGACAGTAAAGACTCGGTGTATTTACCTTGTTCTACGTAAACATCGGCACCAAATCGCTCAGTAATGGTTAACCAGTTTAAGGGTTTATAATCGGCTGTAAATGTTGGCAGAAAACGGTTCACAACTGATGTATTGCTGATATTATCTAACACCCAGTAAGGATTATTGCGAGAGAAACGGTACAAACGCTGACTTCCATCAGGGTTTACCGAAGGTTGCAGATCATAAGAAACTGGGGCAGAAAAAATGGTCCACACCGGACTTTCCAAGGCATAACCTTCAGGTAGCCGACGGTTTTTGGTATTGGCATAATTTAAGGAGAAAGTAACATTCAAATCCTTAACAATTTGTGTGGTGAATTTCCCAAAAACGGTATTCCGGTCGAACGAAGTGCTGGGTACCGTTCCATCCTGCGCAAAATTGGTATACGATATAAAATAAGAGTTGTAAGCTCCACCTCCGTTTATGGCTACTGTGTTGGTATATGTTTTTCCGGTTTTAAAGAATAAATCAGACTGATCATATACCTGTGCAGGTTGACCATTAATTTTTAAGGTATCCATTCTTGCTCCCCACGATGTACTTGTTTTTTGATTCACACCATCAAAATATACGCCATTTGAGCCAAGAGAATATTTATTCTGAATTTCTGGCAACAGCGGTTTCTCCATTGAAAAAGATGATGAAAAGCTGATACCTGGCTTTTTATTCAGACTGCCTGCTTTTGTAGTGATAATAATCACTCCTTTTGCACCATCAGATCCATATAGCGCTGTTGCAGCACCACCTTTGAGCACATTAATGCTTTCAATAATATTAGGATCGAGATCGGCAATTCGGTTGGTGCCGGGACCGGAGTTGAGGTTACCGGTTTCATCATTGTTAACCGGAATACCATCAATTACCATCAAAGCTTCATTGTTTCCATAAAGAGAATTAGCCCCCCTGATTACAATACGCGATGAACTGCCTGGCGTACCCGACGAACTTGTAATTTGTACACCAGAAACTTTACCTGCCAATGCATTTACCAGGTTAGGCTCTTTCGACTGCGTAATCTGATCGCCTTTTACCTCCTGCGAGCTGTAGGTTAAATTTCGCTTATCACGTTTCACCCCTAAGGCAGTTACTACAATCTCATTCAGGCTTTGCTGGTCTTCACTTAATGTTATGGTTATGTTGCTTTGCCCGTTATAAGCAAATTCTTTGGTTGTATAACCAATTCCACTAAAAACCAGTGTAGCCGGATTTGCACTTTTAATTGAAAAAACCCCTTTCGCATCGGAAGAGGTGCCAATAGCGGTTCCTTTAACTTTTACCGATATGCCTGGGATTGGCAGCCCCGACGCATCTGTAATTTTGCCGCCAATCAGCGAGGTTTGACCATAAATCTGTATGCAACAGAGCATGGTCAAAATGAACAAAGTAATCTTTAATCTGGTCATTGTATTCAGTTTAGTGAGTAATATGACCAAAATTAGGTTTATAAGAAGCCAGATAGAACGATGATTTTAACACGTATTAACCAGAAATTAACGCAAATGTTACAATCGTCGTAAATACGTTAATAAAGCATGTTTAGTATAACCCGATCAAACAAAATTTTGAACGCCAGAGCCGATGTTAGCGTAATTTGTTGGGTATTGCGGTGTTCGGCCTATTGGTTGTTGTTCGCACCAACCAGCTTTTCGCAAGCGATTTGCAGGTAAAAAATACTACTAATAAAAACGTAATTAACCGGGAAGTTGAAAGCATAGCGTATGCTTGCTTAAAAATCGGCTTTTTATTTTGATGGTTTAACTAATTATCCCATGCAGGCTTCCACCCTCTTGGGCCAAAACATCCAGTCTTTTTTCAACCACTTCATCTTTAATCAATTCGGGTGCATGGTGAGGCTTTTTCCTTGCATCAATAATCAGCGAACCTTTACAGCCCCAGTGTTTATTAATGGTAAAATCGTTGATACCGTATATATCAGCTGCCGGATTGCTCCTTGTAAAAGCTACCCAAACCAGATTATCAATATTGGTGGCCGTGAATTCTGCATCATCAGCCAATATAATTAAAGGTAAGCCTGATAAATCCTGATCGATCAAAGCCATATTCAATAAAGCAATTTCAGCTGCTGTTTTCTCCGGATTTAAATATTTTTCACTTCCTAAAACCAAAACCCCAGGAATCGCTATCTTGGGTTGATAAAATCCATCACTTAATTTCAGTCCTTCAGGAAGCTTATTCCAGAGTTCACGCTGCTTGTCTCCTGCCGCCGCAATTACTACCTTCGACCCGCTGTTTAATCCATCCCCGCTATAATCAAGCGTATCAATCGTAGTATTGGTATAAAAATGAACATCCCTCGTTAAATCTATCCGTTCTAAAATATGCGTAAGAAATGCTTCAATATAGTGCGTGCTTAAATGCTGATCATCTTCTTTGGCTGCAATAAACAGGTATTTAGCCAGACTCAATTGGTTTTTCCCCAGTATATGGTTCGCTATGGTTAATATTTCCTGAGGTCTGCGCGCTTTTAAATATGGGGTGTAACGCTCACTGCCGATGGCAAAAAGCAAAGGGTGAACGCCAGCCGCATCAACCGCATGGACCTCTTTTAAACCGTGAATTTCCTGTGGTATGGCCGAACCTGTAATTTCATGGATCAAAGCCCCAAAACTGGTATCCTCTTGTGGTGGACGACCAACAACCGTGAACGACCAGATGGCATCCTTTTTATGATACACGTTGTGCACTTTCATTAAAGGAAAAGGATGCGTTAAGCTGTAATAACCTAGGTGATCGCCAAAAGGTCCTTCTGGTTTATTTTCGTTTGGATAAACGGTTCCGGTAATAATAAAATCGGCATCTGCAGAGATGCAAAAACCTTCATCATCATAAAAATAACGGAAACGCCTATCGCCCAATGCACCTGCAAAAGTCATTTCCGATAGTCCTTCCGGTAAAGGCATAACTGCGGCTAAAGGATGTGACGGTGGTCCGCCGACAAAAATGCTCACTTTTAACGGTTGGCCTAATGCATTGGCTTTTGATTGATGTACGCCAATCCCCCTATGGATCTGATAGTGCAACCCGATCTCCTGGTTCTGGATATAATCGTTCCCACCCAATTGGATGCGGTACATGCCTAAATTTGCATTTAAAACGCCTGGTTTATCTATATCTTCAGTATAAACCTGCGGCATGGTAACAAAAGGGCCACCATCCATAGGCCAGTTTACAATTTGTGGTAACTGACTGATACTTGTTTTTAAAAATTTGCTTTTTGCAGAAGGTGTTTTAAGTGGCAAGGCCGATAAAGCCGACATTGCTGAACCCGCATATTTAAATGGATTTTTTAATGCTTTTATCGGATCATTCCTTAACGATACCAGCTGTTGTACTTTTGGTAAAGTATCTCTAAAAATAAATTTCGATCGCTCTAATGTCCCAAACAAGTTGGAAACAGCAGGAAAAGGACTTCCCTTAACTTTTTCGAATAGTATTGCTGGTCCTTTATTTTCGTAAACCCTTAAATGGATGGCTGCCATTTCTAAATATGGATCTACTTCTTCTTTTATTCTGATTAAATGACCGTGCTTTTCGAGATCGGATACACATTCTGCTAAACTTTTGTATGCCATGCCCAAAGATAAATAATTAGATTTTCTCAGAAACAAAAAAGCCCCATATAAGCAGATTTTACAATAAAGCTACTTACATGAGGCTATTAACCACCTAAATTATATTATTTCTTTCCTGCGAAAGAGCGCAACATCCAGGTATTTTTCTCTTTAAACTGCATAAAGCGGTTAACCATATCGTTAGAACCATCGTCTCCGGCAGCATCTGTAGCTTCTAAAAGTTCTCTTTCCAATTCGATCAATGCAGCCATATCATCTAAAATGGCATCAACCATATCAAGATCTTTAAGGCCAATGGTATCAATTTCTTTAATTTGAGATTCTTTTATATAATCGGCAAAACGGCTATGCGGTGCTTTACCCAAGGTTAATACACGCTCGGCTATTTCATCAATAGTTAATTGTGCATTGGTATATAATTCTTCAAACTTAACATGTAAAGTAAAGAAGTTCTGACCTTTAATATTCCAGTGGCAACCTCTTAGTTTTTGATAATGAATGTGATAATTAGCCAAATAATCGTTCAAAAGATCTACAACTGGTTTAACTTCTTTTTCGTTTAAGCTTATTTCTTTAGCGTCCATTTTTTTTATTATTTATGATGTTTTTAATGTGTACGTAACAACCCAAATCTATAAAAGTTTTCCTCAATTTTGTCTTTTGAACAATACGTTATTTATTAGATCGTTTAATATTCAATATTACAGGGAACAACAATTTTACAAACATTTGTTAATGAACGGCATATCGGTATTAAGCTATTAAAGTCATCTTATTTTTACTTAAAAACGAATAGCTGAACATAGGCTGGTTAACAATATTATTCGTATAATTGCTCCCTTTGACTTAGAAATTTACATAAAATAAATGCATAAAATATATTTATCTGCTGTAGTGTTATTTGCCTTAAACATTGCAAATGCCAAAGCCAACACAGCAAGAGACTCTATCGGTGTAGAAAATAATAAAGGCAAAAAACTGATCGTTCATCAAACTGTAGCAAAAGACACTTATTATTCAATAGGAAGAAGGTATAATGTTTCTCCTAAAGAGATTATGGCCTTTAATGACAATAAATATCTTCAGGTTGGGGCAATCATTAAAGTACCAACAAATATTCCTTTTACCGCAACAGGATCAGCTAACAGCACACAAAATCAAAGCGCTTCTACTGGCAATATAATAGAGCATACCATCAAGCCAAAAGAAAATCTAAACATGCTCGCCGAAAAATATGGCACAACCATTAATGAGATTAAAGCTTTAAACAACCTGAGCAACAGCAATTTGAGTATCGGTCAGGTTTTAAAAATTCCTGCTAGAAATGGAGAACAAACTGCAACAGCTGCTCCGGTAACGCCACCAGCGAAGAATAATACAGAAACGCCTCAAGCCAATACATCATCTGCTGATCAAACCATGATTGAGCATACTGTTGCGCCTAAGGAGTTTTTAGGCAAAATAGCCGAAAAATACGGCACTACTGTTGAAGAAGTAAAAAAAGCCAACAATCTTTCAGGAAATAACTTGCGTATCGGTCAGAAACTTAAAATTCCGGCAACTAAAAACATTGATGAGAACAAAGTAGTATCTGCCGCTGAAGAAAAACCTGTTCAGGAGAACAAATCTACAGATGCGGCCGGCACACATACTGTTTTAAGGAACGAAACTATTTTCACCATCGCTAAACAATACGGCATTACCGCTTACCAGATTAGAAAACTGAACGATTTGCCTGATAACGCCATTACCATTGGTCAGGTTTTAAAAGTACCGGGAGGGATTATTACAGATGTTCAGGTTCCGAAAGAAAAACAAGCTGAAGCAAAAGCTAAAGAGGTAGAAGCAAAAGTTAAAGAAGCACCAGCAACAAAAGAAGAAAGTTTTATTCATACCGTAGCTACAGGAGAAAACATTTTTACCATTGCTAAAAAATACAATTTAACTGCTTATCAGATCAGAACAGCAAATAAACTGGAAGACAACGCGATAAAAGTTGATCAGAAACTGATTATTCCTAAACCGCCACAACCTAAATCGGTAAATGATTTATCGAAAGAAGAGCAGGAAAACGAACCAGATAGTACCATGGTTAAAGACCCTAAACTTCGCCGTGACCCGAGTGTATATGGCTTAAGTCAGATCGAAGAAAAAGGAACCGCAGTTTGGATTGCAGACCAGGACCTGGACGGAACAAAAATGTTGGTTTTACACCGTACCGCACCTGTGGGCAGGGTAATTAAGATTACCAACCCAATGACCAACCGCACTACCTTTGCCAAAGTTGTTGGTAAATTTACGGAGAACGAATCCACAAAAGATGTTATAATTGTAATGACTAAAGCTGTAGCCGATTCATTGGGCGCTTTAGACAAACGTTTTTTCTGCAATTTAACATATAGTGCTCAATGAGTTTAAACAAAAAGCCATTTATAATTGGTATTGCCGGTGGTAGCGGTTCTGGTAAAACATTTTTCTTAAACTGTTTTCTTCACCATTTTAAACAGGATGAAGTAACACTCGTATCGCAAGATGACTATTATATCCCAGCGGGCGAGATGACGCAGGAAGAAAACAAGTTATACAACTTCGACCTCCCTTCTACCATTGATAGCGAACAGTTTTTAAGAGACATTAAGCAGTTAATGACTGGCGAGGTTGTTTATAAAAAAGAATACAACTTCAATAACCCACTCGCCGTTGTTAAAATTTTGGAGATTAAATCGGCACCTATTATTATTGTTGAGGGTCTTTTCATTCTCCACTTTAAAGAAATTGCCGCCCTGCTGGATCATACCATTTTTGTTGATGCAGATGAACAGGTAGCTTTAGATCGCCGTATAAAACGCGATGGCTTGGAACGTGGTTACCCTGAAGATGATGTATTGTACAAATGGCACAACCATGTAGTGCCAGCCTATAAAGAATATTTATTGCCCTATCGCGAACAATGTAATAAGGTAATAATGAACAATACCAACGAACCCGAAGAAATTATCGGTATCACAGAAGATATCTCCAACGATTTAAGAAATAGTATTTTAGTAGATATACAGTAACTTCAAATAAGTCAAGCTTTTAAAGCTTGACTTATTTTTTGGGCGAGGAATCGTAATCTCTTGATAGGGTTTACAGGGTGTATTAAGATTAGCTTCGCTGAGCACTTCGTGGTTCCCATCTGCGCCTATCGTATGGACACAATCCCATTATCTTGCGTCATTCCCGTGAAAACGGGAATCTTAAAGCTTCAGATATTGATCATTAACCTTTCTTGTTGCATTAAGATTGCCAGTCAAGCTGGCAATGACGGCCAATGCCGAGGATGTAGCAAAAGATGTGTCCACACGGTAGCCCTGCGCGGGAATGACGACCGTTCTTTAAAATCAATCACCAATTAATCCAATCTCATTTCAGGAATCTCACCTTCTATTACCAATCTCCCAGCTGTAGATTGTTTTATAAATTCGATACTTACACCCGGTGCACGCTCTAAAAGTTTAAAACCACCTTCAGGTAAAATATCCAGAACAGCCAGTTCAGTTACAATTTTTTTGATGCACTTTACACCAGTTAAAGGCAAAGTACATTTAGGTAACAATTTACTTTCTCCGGCTTTATTGACGTGTTGCATCGCCACAATAATATTTTTGGCCGATGCTACCAAATCCATAGCCCCTCCCATTCCCTTTACCATTTTACCGGGGATTTTCCAGTTGGCAATATCACCATTTTCTGATACCTCCATGGCACCTAAAATGGTTAGATCTACTTTTTGCGCACGGATCATCCCAAAACTCATGGCCGAATCAAAAATTGATGACCCAGGCAAGGTAGTAATGGTTTGTTTCCCTGCGTTAATTAAATCGGCATCTTCCTCTCCTTCGAATGGAAATGGCCCCATACCCAATAAGCCGTTTTCAGACTGTAACACAACGTTAATTCCCTTTGGAATATAATTGGCGACCAAAGTAGGTATGCCAATACCAAGGTTAACATAGTATCCGTCTTTTATTTCTTTAGCGATGCGCTGTGCGATTTCTTCTTTTGAAAACATATTTTTTTTAATGATTGATTGAAAGAATTTCGAATGAGTGAATGAACCACCAATGAACTATTGAACCTTCCTCACTGTTCGTTGCTCGATTCTTTTCTCATAATCTTTCCCTTGAAAAATCCGATGAACATAAATACCAGGCGTATGGATATAATCTGGATCTAATTCGCCGGCCTCTACCAATTCTTCTACCTCGGCAATGGTTACTTTACCCGCCATAGCCATTATAGGATTAAAGTTGCGGCTGGTAGACCTGAAGATCAAATTTCCAGCGGTATCACCTTTCCAAGCTTTAATAATAGCGAAATCAGCATCAAAGGCATATTCCATTAAATAATCCTTGCCATCAAAATTGCGCACTTCTTTGCCTTCTGCCACTTCAGTGCCCACACCTGCAGGTGTAAAAATTGCAGGCATGCCATATCCGGCGGCCAGGCAACGCGTAGCTAAGGTACCTTGCGGAATAAGGTCTACTTCAAGTTCACCACTCAGCAATTGTCTTTCAAATTCGGCATTTTCACCTACATACGAAGAAATCATTTTTTTAACCTGGCGTTGTTTCAGCATTAAACCAATACCAAAATCATCAACACCAGCATTATTAGAGATACAGGTTAAATTTTTTACCTGCTTGTTTACCAAAGCATTAATGCAATTTTCTGGAATACCACAAAGCCCGAAACCACCGAGCATAAGCGTAGCACCATCTGATATATCTTTGATAGCCTCTTCAGCTCCAGATACCACTTTATTTATCATCTTATGAATTTTTTGGTTAGTTCGCTAAATTACAAATTGCCTTCAAAAATGTAGCATTTATAATTTTTAAATCTTCCAGGAATATTAATTAATTGGAATTAATCTAAATAACTATTACCTTTGTGCTGCAATGATTTACGAGAGAGAAGAAAGTCTATTCATATTGCCCACCGATCCTGAATTTCAAAAAGGCATGGGTTTTATTTTCAGCTGTACGGCTGAGCACAAAAAATGTTGTGAGAAATTCAAAAAAGGTAAACGCTGTAAAAAGTGCCCCGGACGGAAAAAATAATTAATCTACTTCGCAATTTCTACAATTTTATCATCGCTTCCATTACTGGTACAGATATAAATTTTCCCTTCTGGCGATTGGCAAACAGCCCTTATCCTACCATAAGTGTTTACATAAAAATCTTTCGTTCCAGTGATTTTTGTTTGAGCATCGTCTAATTTAAGCTGCATCAATTTAGTCCCTTTTAATACTGCCAATAGTAACGAATTTTTAAACTGCGGAATATAATCTGAATTGTAATAAGCTAAACCACTGGGTGCAATAGTTGGTGTCCAATTGATTAACGGCTCTGCCACATTGTTCGAACTGCAGAACGATTGCTCGCCACTTTCGTTACAAAAACCTTTAATATTTGGCCATCCGTAGTTTCTTCCCTTTTCGATAATATTAATCTCATCATCAGAATCTGGGCCATGCTCTGAAGAGAAAATTTTATTGCCCACCTGGGTCAATCCTTGTGCATTTCGATGCCCTAAAGACCAAACCGGGTTATTGGGATAAGGATTATCAGCAGGAATTGATCCGTCTAAATTTATCCTTAAAATTTTCCCTGCTAAAGAATTAACATTTTGGGGATTGCCAGTATCAGCAGCATCGCCAGTACTGATAAAAAGTTTACCGCCACTGATCAGCAAACGCGAACCATTATGGATAGAAGCAGCAGGAATCTGATCCAATAATACCTGCGGACTCGTTAAACTTCCTCCGCTGTAAGTATAACGTACCACTTTGGCTTTAGAGTCACTACCATAGCCATACACGACATAAACGTAAGGATTACTGGCAAAATCGGGATGTAGCGTCATTCCGAGCAAACCACCTTCTCCATTGTCCCGTACTCCGGTTATGGTCAGTAAAGCTGTTACTTGGCCATTGGCAGGATTTAAACGACTAATTTTACCTGCTTTTTCGGTAAACCAGATAAAATTATCAGGGCCATACACCATTTCCCAGGGAAGGCTCAATCCGGATACAACTATTTTTGATTTTAATTCTACATCAGGTAGGGTACCTGGATCGTCATTATTATCATCACCACCATCACCACCGTTCTTTTTGCAATTTGTAATGAATAGCATTACAAATAAGCAGAGTAGCATTGCCCTCATAACCGTAACATTTTAGAAATAACAACGTTACGGTATAAAAGTTTTAATTTTCTGTAAGTGCTGTCAGATGTTAGCATCTGACTGATTTTCAAAAAAAAATGATTTAGTGTCGGATGGTAACATCCGACACCACAACTATACTCATGCCTGCGCTCGTTTTTAACGAGTGCATAAGTAGCCTTGCGATTTTATCGCAAAATATTATTTACATTGTCGGATGGCAACATCCGACACCACGATCAATTTAAATATACATAAGTAATCCCATCCCCGCCTCTATCAGCATGTTCATCTTCCATCCTATTTACCTGACTATATTTACGCAGGTATTCTCTGATCATTTTCCGCAAAATACCATCACCTTTACCGTGAATCAGTTTAATGGACGGAAAGCCAAGCATAATAGCCTTATCCAAATATTTCTCTACTTCGAACAAGGCGTCTTCAGTTCGTTTTCCACGAAGATCAAGTTCGGCCCTGAAGCCAGATACGGCATCATTCATGCGTCCTGCAAAAGAATTTGCACTGCTTTGAACTACTTTTTTAGCTTCGCGGTTACTCACCTTTTGAACGCGGTTCTTTTTAACAGTCGATCGTAAATCGCCAATAGCCAAAACCAGCTCATTGCGGTTAATTTCTAAAACCTGACCAATGGTTTCACTATCCGTAAATTTCACTAAATCACCAATTTCAATTTCACCGCCTACAATAACCTGTACTGGTTTAGGCCGTTCTTTTGGAATAGTATTTTTAACCAGTTCTTTTTGCAAATTCTGTCGGAGTTCTTTAGTTACTTCTTTGTCGGCTTGCTTTTCCTTAATCTCGGCAATGGTGTTTTCAACCAGTTTATTGGCATTTTTAATAATATTCTGCGCCTCTTGTTTCGCCTCTTTAATCAGTACCTTTCTATTCTCCTCTAAAAAGCTTTTTAACTTCTCATTTTCGGCAACCAGGTTTTTAGCTTTATTCTGCTGATTGGCTAAACTTACTTTGGCGTCGTAAACATTTTTCTTTTCGCGCTCCAGATCAACAAGCATGGTATCTACGCGGTTCTGGTTAGATCCTGTTTTTTCTTTAGCCAGCTCGATTACCTCTTTTGGCAAACCAATATTCTGAGCGATTTCGAATGCATAAGAACTACCAGGTTTACCCATTTCCAAAATATAAAGCGGTTTCATTTTGGCATTATCAAAAAGCATTGATGCATTTTCCAAACCTGGCGTATTACCTGCAAAAAGCTTTAAATTAGAATAGTGGGTAGTAATTACCCCCCTAACCTTTTTATTGTTCAACACCTCTAAAACAGCTTCAGCCATTGGTCCCCCAAACTGCGGATCAGTTCCGGTACCAAACTCATCAATAAGCACCATCGTTTTGGGCGAAGCATGCTCCACAAAATAGCGCATCTTCTTTAGGTGTGCACTGTAAGTACTTAAATCACTTTCTATAGATTGGTCATCGCCGATATCGGCAAAAATATTTTCAAAAATACCGACTTCACTATTCGCATCAACCGGAATTAACAAACCTGTTTGCAACATAATCTGCAAAAGGCCAACGGTTTTCATACAAACCGATTTACCGCCCGCATTTGGCCCGGATACCAATACAACCCGGGTTTCCGCATCTATATGGATATTTAAGGGTGTAACCGTTTTCTTTTCTGCGGCAAACGAAATCGATAGCAAAGGGTGCCTTGCATTAATCAGCTTGGTTTTAGGCTCTTTTAACAAACCTGGCATTTCAGCTTCAATATCCATCGCAAATAAAGCCTTTGCACGAACAAAATCCAGTTTGGTAAGGAAACCATGATAAGAAAGCAATAGTGGCGAATATGGCCGCAAATCGTCCGTTAGCGCAATTAAAATCTTAATAATTTCCCGGCGTTTGTCAAACTCTAAGTCGCGCAGCTTATTATTTAGGGTAAATACTTCTTCAGGCTCGATGTAAACCGTCTGCCCTGTTGCCGATTCATCGTGTACAAAGCCCTTGAGTTTACGCTTGTTCTCGGCCAAAACCGGAATACACATTCTACCATCACGGATGGTTAAACTACCATCCGCAACCCAGTTATTGGCAATCGCCTGCTTGTAGATCGAATCCATTCGCTTACGCACATCTTGTTCAGCTTTCGAAATGGCAGAGGTAATCTCCTGCAATTCTTTTGATGCATTGGGTTTGATCTTTCCTTTAGCATCTATAACGCTTTCTATTTTACGAAGGATCGTTTTTTCGATCGGCAGATGCTCAAATAAAGCTTCTAATGTAGGGTATACTTCTGCACGTTCTTCGAAAAAACGGAGTACCGAGAAAACAGTATGCAACGAAGTATATACCTGAAACCACTCATCTTCCAGTAGATAAGTGCCTTCAACCCTGATTTTTTCAACCAGCGACTTAATATCAAAAAAGGTATTAATCTGTAGTGGTTCCTGATTTTGCAGGATACTTTTAAACTCGTTTGTTTGACGTAAAAACTTATCAATCTGATCAAAACGGTTCATGACCTGCATCTTTTCTACCATTGTTTGCCCCATCGGACTTAAACAATGTTTGCTAATCAGTTGCCTGATCTCAACAAAACCTAAACGTTCTAAACAGTTTTCGGGATATAACATATTATTGTACAATAGCTGGACTTGGAACGACTTCCGATACACCAGCTTTTTTTATATTAATTAATGAATCGGCCTTTTTTTTCTCCTTTGCAATTTCAGCAACTGCTTTAACCTTTGATAAAGAATCTGGTTTCATTTTTTTTCTGATTGCAAGAGAATCGGCCTTAAATTTCTTTGCGATCACTAAAGAGTCGGCTTTAAATGCCTTTTTCTTGATTATCAGATCAGCTAATGCTGTTCCCTTTTTTTGCTTGGCTAAAGATTTTTGTATGTTTTTATACATCGCCTCTAATGCAACAGGGTTGGTATTATACCAGATTAAACTCTTGTTATATTCGGCAGAATCTGTACCAAATTTTTTATAAATCCCTTTATAGTAAGCTGCAGCCACCTTCTTTGCTGAATCTACTACATAAATGCTTGAGAGGTATCCATCAACAATGTGCATATCGTATAAAATTTTTTCCATTTTATCAGGTTTAATAATGCCATCAGGTATTCCGGGTTTGCAACCAAACCATAATATAGCTGTCATTAAAACCCATATTAATCTCTTCATGCTTAATTTAAATATTATTTTTTGCCCAAATTGCGGCAAGGTTATTAATTTTACCAAAAATAGTTATAAATGAGCATAGCTGATAATCTTAAACAATATAAAAGCGAAGTTGAATCAGGCGGGGTAAAACTAATTGCCGTTTCAAAAACACAACCAGTAGAATCAATTTTAGAAGCCTACAACGCCGGACAGCGCATTTTTGGAGAAAACCATGTACAAGAAATGGTAGATAAACAGGCGCAACTTCCAAACGATATCGAATGGCATCTTATTGGCCATTTACAAAGTAATAAGGTAAAATACATTGCCCCTTTTGTAAAACTTATTCATGGGGTAGACAGTTTGAAACTGCTACAGGAAATCAATAAACAAGCAGCAAAAAACAAACGCGTAATTGATTGCTTATTACAGGTTTACATTGCAGATGAAGACACTAAATTCGGGCTTGGTTTTGATGAAGTGATCGAGTTATTGCGTGCAGAAGAGTTAGCCGAATTGAAAAATATCCGTATTGTGGGTTTAATGGGCATTGCCACTAATACCAAAAACGAAAAACAGATTACGATCGAGTTTCAGGAACTAAAAGTATTTTTTGAGGGTATTAAAGTGAGTTTTTTCCGTAAAGACGATGCTTTTAAGGAAATATCGACCGGAATGAGCGCAGATTATAAAATCGCAATTGAAGAAGGAAGTACGATGGTACGCATTGGTAGCAGTATTTTCGGAAAAAGGGTAATCAAACATTTCAAAAACGATATTACGACCAACTAATATGGATTTTAACATCAGATTTGCGACGGCCGAAGATTGTCCAAGAATATTGGAATTAATTAATGAGCTCGCCATTTATGAGCGGGCCCCTGAAGAAGTAACGGTTACTTTAGATCACTTTATCGATGCTGGTTTTGGCAAAGCCCCGGTATGGAAAGCTTACGTAGCCGAAGTAAATAATATAATTGTGGGCTTCGCATTATACTATACACGTTACTCTACATGGAAAGGATGCAGGTTATATCTCGAAGATTTTATCGTAACAGAAGAATTTAGAGGAAAAGGCCTGGGTAAAGTATTATTCGAAAAAGTGATAGAAGAGGCTAAAAACGGTAATTATAGCGGCATGGTTTGGCAGGTATTAGACTGGAACGAGCCGGCGATAAACTTCTACAATAAGTATAAAGCACATCTAGAAAGCGGTTGGTTAAACGCAGCTTTCTCTAAAGAACAAATCAAGGCATTTTAATATGGATATTTTTAAGTTTGGTGGTGCCTCGGTAAAAGATGCAGATGGAGTGAAAAATCTGGCTAATATTGTCCGCGATTACAAAAAAGGAAATTTACTGATTGTGATTTCGGCAATGGGTAAGATTACTGATAAACTGGAAAAGTTAACGCAGGCATTCTTATCACAAAGTGATGAAGCGCATGCAATTTTTGATGAGATTAAACATTTCCATTTCAGCCTTATAGATGAGCTGTTTCAAGGTAAAACCCATCCTGTTTATGATGATGTAGCTAACACATTTGTTGAAATTGACTGGCTGATTGAAGATGAACCGGATAACAACCCTGATTATATTTACGACCAGATTGTATCCATCGGTGAAGTGGTTTCTACAAAAATTGTGGCAGCCTGGTTAAATGAAACCGGTAATAAGGCACTTTGGGCTGATGCACGGAATTACATTCAGACTGACAATACCTACCGCGAAGGAAAAGTAGATTGGGCAAAAACCAATCAGATCATACAAAAAGACTTATTACCACTCTTAATCGACAACATTATTGTCACACAAGGATTTATTGGCGGCACCAGTGAAAACTACACCACAACATTAGGCCGGGAAGGTTCTGATTATTCGGCAGCCATATTTGCTTCCTGTTTAGATGCTGCTGCACTAACCATCTGGAAGGACGTTCCCGGGGTATTAAATGCAGATCCAAAATGGTTTGACGAAACAGAGAAAATTGCACAGCTATCTTATCACGATGCAATAGAGCTTACGTATTATGGCGCAACGGTAATCCATCCAAAAACAATAAAACCACTTCAAAACAAAGGGATTCCGCTTTTCGTAAGGTCATTTATCCAACCAGAAGGCTCAGGAACGGCTATTACCAAAGAAAATAACCCATTGCCTATCCCCTCTTTTATTTTTAAGGTTAACCAGGCGTTGATTTCTATTTTCCCAAAAGATTATTCTTTTATTATCGAAGAAAACCTGAGCAATATTTTTGAGCTTTTCCATACGCACAGGATCAAAATCAATACCATGCTTAACTCTGCTATCAGCTTTTCGGTGAGCGTTGATGATCATCCTACTCAGATTGAGAAACTGATCAAAGACCTTTCTCAAGAATTTACAGTAAAATACAATAAGGGTCTGGAACTGGTAACCATCCGCTATTATAACCAACAAACTATTGATCGTGTAACGGTTGATAAGGATATTTTATTGGAAGTTAAAAGCCGTCATACCTGCCAGATGGTGATGAAGAATAGAACCGCATAAATTAGTCATAGCGAAGATTAACTGCGTTCGTCATTTCGACTGTAGTGTTCCAAAGGGAGCTCCTTCGGAGGAGAAACCTGTCTAAGCAGATTTCTCCATTTCGTTGCACTCCAGTCGAAATGACGACCTCTTTTGATATGAAATAATTAAAAAATGAACAACAAACTTTTAGCCGAAGCTGTACAAGATTACATCAACACTAACTTAAATGCGGATGTAAATCAGATTGCTTTAGCAAAAAGTCCGTTCGAGGGTATTACTGCAGCCGAACTGGCCACACAAATTACCGCAAAAAAAAAATCTGAAAAAAAATTACCAACCTGGTTTAATACTCAAAATATTTATTATCCCCCTGTATTATCCATCGAGCAAACTTCTTCTGAAATTACGGCGAAATACAAATCTAAACTAGCCAAAGGCAATACTTTAATTGATATTACCGGAGGTTTCGGGATTGATAGCTACTACTTTTCTAAAAAGGTAAAAGCCGTTACACATTGTGAAATTAACCCTGAGCTATCTGTAATAGCCCAACATAATGCACAGGCATTACATGCAACAAATATCGAATTTAAAGCAGAAGACGGAATTGCTTACCTCCAGACTAGTGATGCATCATTTGATACCATTTATGTAGATCCTGCCCGAAGGGCCGAAAAGGGCAAAGTTTTTATGCTAAAAGACTGTACACCCGACATCGCGAGTAATCTGGATGCCTTAATGGAAAAATCTTCGAGAATAATCGTCAAAACTGCTCCTTTACTTGATATTTCAGCAGGATTATCAGAATTGAAACGAGTTAGCGAGATCCATATTGTAAGTGTAAAAAATGAGTGTAAAGAACTCTTATGGATCATCGATAAAGCTTACAATGACGACACGAAAATTATAGCTGTAACGTTAAATAACGGGATTGAAAAAGATTTTTCCTTTTACAGATCAGCTTCAAATGATTCAATTCAGTTTATTGATGATTTAAACACTGGTGATTACTTGTACGAACCAGATGCTGCTTTACTAAAATCGGGTGCTTTTAATTTAATTGGCACCACTTACAATCTTTTAAAACTACATCCTCAAACACAGCTGTTTAGTTCGGCTATTGTAAATAAAGATTTCCCAGGCAGGATATTTAAAATTGAAGCCGTACTCAGCACCGCAACACTTAAGAAACAAGAAAATTTAAAGGGAAATGTGATTGTGCGGAACTATCCGGCAAAGCCTGAAGATTTGGTTAAAAAATATAAAATAAAAGCAGATCAAAATCAGTTTTTAATTTTCACCAAGGTGGGCAATGGAGAAAACATCGTTGTTAAAGCATCAATTATACAATATTATTAGGTTGTCATTCTGGGTATAGCGAAGAATTTGCAGCCTATGAATTACTACTTTCACTTACACGATATACCCCTCACCCTGAATTCGTCATTTCGACCGCAGTGTTCTAAAGGAGCTCCTTTGGAGGAGAAATCTATAATAGAGTAACGACTTAATAGATCTCTCCGTTCCGCTATGCATCAGTCGAGATTACGATTTCGTCCAAAATGACAAAGCTATATAACACAAAAAGCCTCTCAATAGAAAGGCTTCTTGTAGTGATGAAGAAATAATCTTTATATTATTGCTTAAACTTTCTTAACATTTACTGCCTGTAAACCTTTTCTGCCTTCAGCTACTTCAAATTCTACTGTATCGTTTTCTTTCAAGCTTTCGATTCCACCTAAAACATCTTTAAAATGTACAAATAAGTCTTTATTGTCTTCTTGTACAATAAATCCAAAGCCTTTTTGAGTGTTAAACCATTTAACTTTTCCGGTTGCCATAAAAAAAATAAAAATTGTATAAAATAAATAAACCTTTTACGCCTTGATCAGCATTTCATTTAACCAATTGAGTATTAATATGAATAAAACAACCAGTTTAAGCGTTAATATTGAAACAAAACTACCAAATATAACAAATTATGAATATAATGCAAGCCATTTCTAACCATTCAACAAGAATGTTGCGTTATTAAATAAATTTTTGGATTATTTATTTGGTTGAGGCGTAGTACGTAAATATGGTTTAATTACTTGATGTCCTTTAGGAAATTTAGCTGGAATATCTTCTGTTTTAATGCTGTTTACCACAATTACATCTTCTCCATCTTTCCAATCGGCAGGCGTAGCCACACTATAATTGGCCGTAAGTTGTAAAGAATCAATCACACGTAACACTTCATTAAAATTTCTTCCGGTTGATGCCGGATAAGTAATGATTAATTTCACTTTCTTATCGGGACTGATTACGAACAATGATCGCACTGTTAAAGTTTCTGAAGCATTTGGATGGATCATATCGTATAGATTTGCTACAGTCTTATCAGGATCGGCAATAATCGGGAATTCAACCGAAGTATTTTGAGTTTCGTTAATATCATTTATCCATCCTTTATGCGACTCGGCAGAATCAACGCTTAAAGCCAAAACCTTAACGTTTCTTTTTTCAAATTCGCCTTTTAAAGCTGCAGTTCTACCCAGTTCTGTGGTACAAACAGGGGTATAATCGGCAGGGTGAGAAAATAATACTCCCCAGCTATCGCCTAAATAATCGTAAAAATCTATTTCGCCAATGGATGTGTTGGCCTTGAAATTCGGTGCGGTATCGCCTAATCTTATACTCATGATATTATTAATTTAATTTTGACTAAAACAAATCTAAACAATACTATACTAAATACATAGATTTAATATTAATTTAAGACCTCCAAATTACAATTCCAATAAAAAAACCCTGAAGAATCAGTCTTCAGGGTTTAAGAATATTAATTTGTTTGGGGTGTTTGCGTTAATATGCTTTTATCATAAATACATAATCCTGTATTTTTTCGATCTGTTTGGTGCGTTTTAAACCAGATAGCAAGCTCTTCTTGTTGGCAGAAAGTTTATTTACGCCTAGTGAATCCTGGGGAATGGCCCTCATTGCCTCTAAAATATATTTTGATTTAATGGCAAAGGCTGCACCTTCAGTCTGATCAGGCTTACCACTGATAATACCTACCAAATTTCCGTTATTATCTAAAACAGGACCACCGCTATTACCCGGATTAACTGAAATGGCTACCTGATACTGAGTGGTATCGCCAATAAAACCATTTTTAGAACTCACGTAACCTTCTCCAAGCACAGCATCATCTTTTGGATAACCTAAGGTATATACAATTTCACCGATGTTACTTGTATTTCTTTTAATGGTATAAGGAATAGATGATAAGTTACTAAAGTGTTTATCGTTTATTTTAAGAATTGCAATATCGTTTTGAGGATCTGTGTAAACTGACTTTACCTTGAACGATTCTCCTCTACTGTTTTGCACATATAAAGAATCAGCGCCATTAATAATATGCAGATTGGTTAAAATGTAACCATTTGTAGAAATAGCAAAACCAGTACCACCAAAACTATTCTGAGCATTTGGCTTACCAGAAGTTGTATTGTTATGCTTAATATTTCTGATTAAGCTATTTTGTGTTTTAATAGCATTATTTACCTGGTTGCTTAACTGCCTGTAGCGCTCTGCCTGTTGGGTATTATGCTGAATAGAGTAAATAGAAACCAGAGAGAGTACAACGAAAGATGCTGCAACTGCAATTGCAGATTTATGTTTGCGCCACAATTGAACCATACGTGATGGATGAGGCCTAAGTGTAGAAGCCAAACTCTCCACATCAATTTCTGAGTGAATATGATTTAACTGTTCCTTTAAGCGCAACTGCTCAGCAAATGTTCCCATAGATTCTAAAAAGAACTTATGCGAAACTACTTTATGATCTACTGTGGCATCATTACGACGTAACTGTTCAAAAGCTTCAGTTTCCTGTGCATTAAGTTTACCTAAAAGGTAATCTTCAATAATTGCATCTAATTCCAAATCGTTTCTCATTTCAAATTATGGTTGAAAAAATATTTTCTTTAACCTTTGCAGGCATTTATATTTCTGCGTTTTTGCATTGTCGGTATTGGTATAACCAAACTTTTCGCAGATATCCTGCATGGATAAATTGTGGATATAAAAATCCTGAATAATGGTTTTGCAAGGTTCGCCCAAGTGATCGAGTGCCGATTGCATTTTTACAAAAGCAGCATCCTTTTCCTCATGGTGCTCTACATCTTCCTCAACAGCAAATACATCTTCATAATCAGTAATATTACCGGCTTTTTTACTGTTTAGGCTAAGTTTTTTTAGCCAAATACGCCGGCATACCGAATAAATGTAGGTTTTGAGTTTGCTGCTCAGCTCAAAATTGCCCTCCTTAATTTTGTTATATAAAATTATTATACCTTCCTGATAAACATCTTTTGCATCATCTTCATCACCGTTATTATTCAGGATAAATTGCAAAACCATTGCATAATAAGCCTTGTATAACTTGTTAAGTGTATCTTCTGAGTTATTTAGAATACCTAAAATAACCTCTCTATCTGTTGGAACTGAACTCTTTAAACTGTTATTCACTAGTTAATACATTTTTCTATAAATAGTAACCCAATATTAGACAAAAAAATATTTATAGCTACTATAATTGCTTAATACAAACTTAAAGCAAACGGTAACCCAAACCTCAAAAAAAAATATTTTAACTTTTTTGTAAATTATCGGGTTACCTTTTTACCTTTGCGGCATTAATAAGAAATTAATTACTTAAAAAAATTCAAAAATGAAAAATGCATTCAAATTAGGCTTTTTAGCTTTAGCTTTATCTTTATCAGTTGTTGCTTGTAACTCAGAAAAAAAAGCTGAAGGTACTGATACTACTTTAACTGATTCTTCTACTATCGTTACTGATACTACTGCAAAAGATACTACAGTGAAAGATTCTACAGTGAAAGATACAACTGTAAAAGCTACTACAACTACTACAGAAGAAGTTAAACACTAGTCTAACTTTACTCATAAAAAAAGGCTCCTGATGTAAATCGGGAGCCTTTTTTATTTTTTTTACTTTTTTTTTATTTTTTTGGGTTACCTTTTTAAATAAGTAGTATTAACAGGTAAATTAATTAATTACTTAAAAATACTCAAAAATGAAAAATGCATTCAAATTAGGCTTTTTAGCTTTAGCTTTATCTTTATCAGTTGTTGCTTGTAACTCAGAAAAAAAAGCTGAAGGTACTGATACAACAGCTACAGATTCTTCAACTATCGTTACTGATACTACTGCAAAAGATACTACAGTTAAAGATTCTACAGTAAAAGATACTACTGTAAAAACTACTACTGAAAAAACTGAAGTTAAACACTAGTCTAACTTACTTATAAGAAAAGCCTTTGGAAATTCATTTTTCAAAGGCTTTTTTATTTTATCAAAAAAAAACGGGTTACCTTTTATCATTTTAGGCATTAATAGTATATAGTAACCCTAAAACAGATATCAAAATGAAAAATGCATTCAAATTAGGCTTTTTAGCCCTAGCCCTATCTTTAACAGTTGCTGCTTGCGGCGAATCAGGTAAAAAAGCTGATGGTGCTGATACAACAGTTACAGATTCATCAACTATTGTTACTGATACAACTGCTGTTGATACTACAGTTAAAGATTCTACTGTAAAAGACACTACAGTTAAAGCTACTACTACAAAAGAAGAAGTAAAACACTAGTTATTTTACCAAATAACACAAAAAAAGGTCGCGTTTTTATATTGCGACCTTTTTTATTTAAGAAAACAGGATTAATTCTTGTCTTTTTTGCATAAATTAGTAATTAATAAATTTTCAAAACCAAACAAATTAAAAAAAATGAAAAATGCATTCAAAATGGGCTTTTTAGCTCTAGCTTTATCCCTATCCGTTGTTGCTTGTAAATCAGAAAAAAAAGATGGCGCAACTGATTCATCTAAAGTTGATTCTACAGTAGTAGATACTACTGTAAAAGATACTACAGTAAAAGATACAACCGTTAAAGACACTACAGTAAAAGACACAACTAAAAAATAGTTTTAGCTATTACTGCAAAAAGGCCTTGGAAATTCTAAGGCCTTTTTTATTTTATATTAATTTCTAGGAATCAAGACCTTAAAATCCATCAATTGTAGTAAATTTGCGGCAAAAATATAATCCGCATAATGAATTTAACATCACTACAAGCTATTTCACCAGTTGATGGCCGTTACAGAAAAACAACCGAAAGTTTAGCTGCTTACTTTTCTGAAGAAGCCTTAATCAAATACCGTGTTTTTGTAGAAATCGAATATTTTATCGCACTTTGCGAAATCAACTTGCCTGGCTTAGAAAATTTTGATAAAAATCTTTATGCCCAATTGCGCAAAATCCACGAAAATTTCTCAGAAGTTGATGCCTTAGAAATCAAGGAAACTGAAAAAGTAACCAACCATGATGTTAAAGCTGTTGAATATTTTATCAAGAGTAAATTCGATGCGTTATCACTTCAGCACTATAAAGAGTTTATCCACTTCGGGTTAACCTCTCAGGATATTAATAATACTGCCATTCCTTATTCTATTAAATTAGCATTGAATGAAAGTTATTATCCAGCAATTAATACGCTGATTGAAAAGATAAATGCCCTGGCTACAGAATGGAAAGATATTCCGATGTTGGCACATACACATGGCCAGCCGGCCTCTCCTACCAAATTAGGCAAAGAGTTTTTGGTTTTCGCCGAACGCTTGGCTATTCAGGTGGAAAGTTTAAAAAACATCCCTAATAGTGCAAAATTTGGCGGCGCTACCGGAAACTTCAACGCACACCATATTGCTTACCCTACAGTAAACTGGGTTAATTTCTCTAACCAGTTTGTTAACGAGACTTTGGGCTTAACACGTGCACAACATACCACACAAATTGAACATTACGATCAATTTGCTGCTCAATGTGATGCTTTAAAACGCATAAACAACATTATTATAGATTTGGACAGAGATATCTGGACGTATATTTCTAAAAACTATTTTAAACAGAAGATCAAAGCCGGAGAGATCGGTTCGTCGGCTATGCCACATAAGGTTAACCCTATCGATTTCGAAAATGCTGAGGGAAATGCAGGAATTGCCAATGCTTTGTTCGAGTTTTTTGCTGCTAAATTGCCAATTTCACGTTTACAGAGAGACTTAACCGACTCTACTGTTTTAAGAAATGTAGGCGTTCCATTTGGGCATACCTTAATTGCTATTAATTCTACACTACGTGGATTAAATAAGATTTTATTAAATGAAGCTGCTTTACATGCCGATTTGGACGAAAACTGGGCAGTTGTTGCCGAGGCTATTCAAACGGTTTTAAGAAGAGAGAACTACCCTAACCCTTACGAAGCCCTAAAAGAATTAACCAGAACAAATTCAAAAATCAATGCAGCAAGTATTGCTGAGTTTATTGAAGGTTTAGCAGTTTCTGAAACTGTTAAGGTGCAATTGAGAACAATTACACCTTTTAATTATACTGGCGTTTTCTAGTTAAATTAAATTGACGTTAAGCAGACAGCTAACAAAGGTTTTATTAGTGAGTAATTGTTAATTTTGTTTATTCAAATTGATTAAGACATGACGATTAACGTATATACAGAACAGACTCCAAATCCGGCTACCATGAAATTCATGGTAAACAAGCTGTTAATAAATGGCAGTGAGGATTTTGCAACTAAAGAAAGTGCAGAACATTCGCCTTTTGCTAAAGAGTTATTTAAGTTCAACTTTGTTTCTGGCGTTTTTTTCGCCAGCAATTTTGTTACCATTACCAAAACAGATGATGCAGAATGGGCTGATATTGAAGCTATTTTAAAAGAATTTGTTAAGGGAGCTGTAGAATCTGAATTAAAAATTAAAGAAGCCACTACCGAAGAAGCTCCTGCTTTTGAGGGTACAGAAACCGAAATTAAAATTCAGCAGATTCTGCACGATTATGTACGCCCGGCTGTTGAACAGGATGGTGGTGCAATTACATACAAATCTTTCGATGAAGGTGTGGTTACGGTAGAATTACGCGGTTCTTGCAGCGGTTGTCCATCTTCTACCATTACGCTTAAATCTGGTATCCAAAACTTATTGCAGAGAATGGTACCAGAAGTTACAGAAGTAGTTTCTGAAGCGCTTTAAAATTGTGCATTTTTCATAGTACATATAGTGAAAAGGTCCCGATGAGAATCGGGACCTTTTTTGTTGCAAACCAGCCGTCACCCCGAATTTATTTTACTGCGTAGCTTTCCGCTTCGCTACAGGTCAGGGTCTTAATTGCAGAAAAGATGCTGAAATAAATTCAGCATGACGAATAGCTTAAAAATACTGCTTAATCGCAGTTAACATTTCAGCAGTAAGTTTACCATTGGTAGCCAAAATCTCTCTTTTTTCAAAGTAATCATATCCACCTGAGAAATCGTAAACCTCTCCTCCTGCCTGCTGCACAATAAAGCATCCGGCTGCAAAATCCCATTGTTGCAGATTGTATTCAAAAAAAGCATCGAAACGCCCACAGGCTGTATATACCAGATCTATTGCTGCCGCACCAATTCTACGTACACCGTGGCTTTTCTGCATCATTTCGGTCAATAATTTTAAATATTGAGGTTGTTTATCAAACTGATAATATGGGAAACCCGTTGCCAATAAACTCGATTTCAGATCAGGATTAATAGAAACTTTAATTTCTTTCTTATTCATAAGGGCCGGTCCGCCTTTATACGAATAAAACATTTCTCCCCTATTTAACTCGTAAACTACGCCAATAACAGGTAATCCATCTTCATAAAGCGCTACGCTTATGCCATAAGCTGGAATGCCGTGGATAAAATTCGTTGTCCCATCTAAAGGATCAATTATCCAGGTATAGGTTTTACCTGTACGGTTAATGGTTTTCTCTTCGGTTATGAAACCTGCATCGGGAATTAATTTTTCGAGATTTTGAACCAGTTTCTGCTCTGCTGTTTTATCAACATAAGAAACCATATCATTTAATCCTTTGTATTCTATTTTCTGAACATCAAACTGCATTGCTTCTTTGCGGATAAAATTTCCCGTAAGCCTTACAATCGATATTACTTTTGTGCACAGTAATTCGTAATTCATAACTATTTAACAGTAAAACGAGGCGTTTATTTGATGATAAATGAACTTATAGAACATTAAGCCAGTTGATTCTTGTTCCTTAAAGCATAAACACTTAATGCAATACCGCCAACAACAAGAAAAGTAGAAATCATTTCTGCCTGGGTAAAAGACAAACCAAAAACATGGTATTTAGAGTTTACACGGATTAATTCGATACAGAAACGTTCAATACCATTCAAGATCATGTAAATACCAAACATTAAACCAGGTGCTTTTATTTTATCTCTAATCTTCCATAAGAAGGCAAAAAGGATTAAGCATATAATTACTTCGTAAATTGGTGTTGGGTATACACCTTGAGCCAGTTCGTTGCAAAACTTACCACTACAGCCTGGAATTGGAATGCCTTCGCCTACTACATTATTCGGGTATTTGTAAGACCACAACCAATCTGGCAACCAGGAAAATGGCTTTGGATTATGATTTGGGATACCCCAGTCGCCATCGCCGGCCAAATGGCAACCAATACGGCCTACTGCATAAGCTAGCATCATCCCTGGGCCACCAACATCAAGCATGTGTAAAGGTTTAATGCCGTTTCTTTTTGCTATAATCAATACCGCTGCGCCACCACAGATTAAACCACCATAAAAAGTTAAACCACTAAACGATAATAAGCGTTCTATAGGGTGTTGAACAAAATCATCCCAATACTCTAGGTTATCGAAAAACTTTGCCCCTAAAAAACCCCATATAGCCGCCCAAACAATCAGGTTGCTCATCGTTTGGTATGGGTGGATGGTTACCTGTGTTTCTTTTGGCTTATCTAATTTATGTTTATTCTTTTCAGTATAATCCCAGTAAGCAAACAAACCGGCGAAAAACAACCCGCCAATTATATTTCCTTTGGTCGACATTAAAATCGACTGTGCATCATTTACAAAAAGTTTGTAGTTTAACAACGCATAAACCAGTTTATAACCAATAACAAAGCCGAAAAGGCCATTCATGATCAGTTCTGATGTAGTTGCAGGTTTACCAACTACAATTGTCTTTTTAATTGGGTGGAGTATGCCTAATGCTTCCTTACGCTTAAGCTCTTTGGTGAAAGCCCAGTAACCAGCAACAAACGCCAGTGCTACAAAAACACCGAAAGTATTAAATGGAAGCGGTAAATTAATGCCGAACAAGTATTCTAAAAAATGTGAAACGGTAGGAAACATACAAATAATTTGTTGCGAAGATAGGAAAGAAAGACCAAAGCTGAAAGATTAAAGCGGAAAGCTTAAAGACTAAAGGAGAAAGACCAAAGCTCTTGGTTGAAAGGCCGAAAAAGCGTGTAAAAATCTATTTTTTTTTTGAAAAGAGTGGTTCTGTATTTCATCGGTTAGTACAGTCCTGCTCTGCGCTTTACTCACCCGATTGAAAAAAATCGGGATTCGTGTTCGCTGCGATCAGGTTTAGTTAACTGATTGTAGTAGTTCTTATGGGGATTTTCTTTGATCAATCGATATCAATTCCATTATCCATCTTATAATTTTCCATATTTAAGGTCCTTCGACTACGCTCAGGATGACTAATCGAGGGAACGTGAAAATATAAATTTTGACTCAAGACTTCCGTCCAATGACTCGGGACTAAACTAATGATGCGCGTGAATAGTTTCCAGTTCAGCTACTTCTACATCTCCATCGGCAGTAATTTCTAAAAGCTTAACCGCTTTCAATTCATTTACCATAACCGGATCGTATTTGGCACGTACTTTTACATAGTTTTTAGTAAAACCGTGCATGTAACCCGATTTCTGATCTGCTTCGAAAAGCACTTCAGCTTCAGCACCAATTTGAGATTCGTAGAAAGCCCTACGTTTTTTATCAGATAAAATATGGAGCATTTTACTACGCTCATTACGCTCGCTGCCCGCCACAACACCTTTCATTTCGGCTGCAGCTGTTAATTCGCGCTCAGAGTAAGTAAATACGTGTAGATAAGAAATATCAAGCTGGTTTAAAAACTGATAGGTATCTAAGAAATCTTCTTTTGTTTCACCAGGGAAACCAACAATTACATCAACACCAATACAACAATGAGGCATTACTTCCTTAATTTTGGCAACACGTTCTACATACAAATCGCTCCGGTAACGACGGCGCATTAAACCTAAAATTTTATCAGAACCCGATTGCAAGGGAATATGAAAATGCGGCACAAACCTTTTCGAGGTGGATACAAACTGAATGATCTCATTGCTCAAAAGATTTGGCTCAATAGATGAAATTCGGATTCTTTCAATTCCTTCTACCTCATCTAAAGCTTGAACAAGATCAAAAAACTTATCTTCACGCTGACCGTTTCTAATTCCGAAATCGCCAAGATTTACACCAGTTAAAACAATTTCTTTAACACCGCTATCTGCAATCATTTTTGCTCGATTCACCACATTTTCAATGGTATCGCTACGACTTGCACCGCGTGCTAAAGGAATGGTACAGTATGTACAAGGATAATCGCAACCATCCTGTACTTTCAAAAAAGTACGTGTCCTATCGCCAATCGAATAAGAGGCAATAAAATTATGGTTAACTTTCTCTATATTTTGCTGATGAATAAGGGTTTTCGGTTGTTTGGTTAAATCGGTAATATATTCTACTATCCTGAATTTTTCTGCAGCGCCCAAAACCATATCAACACCTTCTATTTCGGCAATTTCCTGTGGTTTTAACTGTGCATAGCAACCTACAATGGTTACAAAGGCATTAGGAGAATATTTTAACGCTTCTTTAACAACTTTACGGCATTTTTTATCGGCATGCTCCGTAACAGAGCAGGTATTAATCACATAAACATCGGCCTGATCCTGAAATTCCACTACAGCATAACCCGCATCGGTAAATAACCGACCAATAGTTGATGTTTCGGAGAAATTTAGTTTACAACCTAATGTATAAAATGCGACCTTTTTCATTGAGGCTGCAAAGATAGGAAATTTGTTCGGAGTTGTTGGTTTTGAGTTTTGAGAACTGACAAATTACAGACTATAAATTGTTTGGAACGCATATAATAGTACCATCCTTTAAACGCAGCTCGTGCATTCCTTCAGGACAGGCTCTTTTTTCACAGCCAGACAAACATATACCTGAGACTAATAAAACGACCATAATAAAGCTTAATTTTAGCATGGGGTATCGGCTATTTAGTTTGAATTATATATTGGTCAAAAATATTTAAACTTTGACAAAATACCAATTACTGCTCCTGCCAACGATAACTTTCCTGATCAAAACCTGCCAGATCTAACACCCGGCTAATTACCGTGCCGGCAACTTCTTCTATCGTTTGAGGCAAACTATAAAAAGACGGATTGGCCGGACAGATGATTCCACCTGCTTCAGTTACGGTTTTCATATTGTTGATATGGATTAAACTGAACGGGGTATCTCTTACTACAGCTATTAATTTCCTGCGTTCTTTTAACACAACGTCTGCTGCCCTTGAAATCAAATCGTTCGATATTCCATGTGCTACCCTGCCCAAAGTTCCCATAGAACAAGGAATGATAATCATGGTATCGTATTTTGCCGACCCTGAGGCAAAAGGAGCATTAAAATCGTTTTTGTTATAAAAGGTAAAGTCTTTAAAATGGTTATAATCCTGGTTTCCCAGTTCGAATTGCCAAACTGCTTTTGCATTGTCGCTCATCACTATGCCAACAGCCTCAATCTGATCTTTCAATGTTAATAACCGGTCAAATAAAACTTTTGCATAAATAGAACCGCTGGCACCTGTAACCGCAACAATCACTTTCTTTTTCATCATAACACAAAAATAGTTTTTCTAAATTCATTAAAACAAAAAAGGGCCAGAACATTGTTCTGACCCTACATCTACCTATGAAAAACATACCCTCGAAAGGGTAAGAACAAATATATATAAATTTTTAAAAAAATTTAAGCAAGAAATGTTAAATCGCTTAAATCAAACATTTAATTTAAAAACAAAACATAAAACATTGATTATCAGATAAATAATTTTACATAAAAAACACATAAAAGCTTTTTTTCTACTTAAAAAGACATCATTTTTAACAAATTCTCGCTTAAGATTGTCTTACAAATCAGTCATAATCGCCAAGTAAGGTCCTACTTTACAATTAGGCTATTGATTTTTACACTTTTGACTTTACAATTTTTTCATATTGATATAACATAAAATCAATTCGATCGGATAAAAATATTAAGGCCATTTTGCAAATATAATCTCCAATGAGTGCCCTTTCGTAACTGAAGAGCAAACGGAATATTATATACCATTTTTTATAAAGCACCCTACTAACGATAATAGACCAAGAACTAAATAAGAATAAAAATACTGAACCACAATAACTTACAATCAAGCAGAAAAACATCACACTCACTATTTATACCGTTCTGTATGATAAATATTATATCATCCTTATAAATCGGTTGGTGATTAACTGCGTAACGATTATATTTGAAAAAGTGTCAACTTAAATTTATGATAGATTTAGCCTCTCCATTCTTAAAAGCACTGTTAAAACATTCTAAGAACCCCATAATTATTTTTAAGGTAAAACCGATATTGGTGGTGGTAGAACATAACGATGCTTACCAAGCTTTAATAGGGCGGATGGGAGGAAAATTAAAATTCTATGATATTAACATTATCCCAAACCTCTTGTCTGCTACTGAAAAGGGACTTCTGATTAAAACAGTTCAGCAAGTAAGTGAGCTTAAAGCAAAAGCTACGCTGGTTATTCATCCCATCTATTCTAACTCGCCAAATGTAAAATGGGAATTGGAATTCTCGCCGGTATTACAAAACGACCGTCCCGTTGAATATATCATCTGTTCATTAAAAGAAATTCCGTTAGATGAAAATGACCTTGAGCATATTTTATTTGAACTTTCAGAAAGTGAAGCACGTTTTAGAGGATTTTTTGAGCAGGCTCCTCTGGGGATGTGCGTATTAAAAGGTCCGGAGCTTATTACAGAATATGCAAACGATAACATATTAAAACTTTGGGGCAAGACAAGGAAAGAAGTAATCGGGATTCCACAAGAAAAGGCACGACCAGAGCTCGAAAAACAACAAACACTTGTAGCGCATGTAAAAGATATTTTTAAAAACGGCCAACCCTTAACCATCAATGAATTAAAAATTTCGACACCTATTTCAGACGGTTATTTTATAGCTTTTTATGAGCCTTTAAAAAATGATAAAAACGAAGTAACCAGAATTTTAGTGATTATTAAAGATATTACGGAGCAGGTAAATTTTAAAAAAGAACTACTTAAAGCTAAAGACATTTTAAAAATAGCCATGGATGCATCAGAAATGGGTTCATGGAATATCGATCTGGAAAGCAAACAAGTACTTTTATCGGAAAGGGCACAACAAATTTACGAACTGGAAAATAACAGGTTGGGTATAGAAGAAGCCAAATCACTGATATCTATGGAAGACATCGGGCACCTTACCAGTGGCATCAGACGTGCATTACACCATCGAAATGCTTTTAACATCGAATATCAGATTAATTTGAATGGCATAAACGCGAAAAACAAATGGCTAAGAACAGCGGGAAAAGCCTATTATAACGAACAAGGAAAAGCCGTTTATATTGCCGGAGCTGTTTTGGATATTACAGAACATAAACAGGACGAAATTAGAAAAAACGACTTTATAGGTATGGTAAGTCACGAGCTTAAAACTCCACTAACATCGTTAAGTGCTTATGTACAACTTTTACAGCATAAATTTAAAGAAACAGATAACGACTTCACTATTCAGATACTTGATAAGATAAATATTCAGCTAAAAAGAATGTCGTTAATGATTGATGGCTTTTTAAATGTATCCTTGCTAGAAGCCGGCAAAATTTTATTGAATAAAACAAATTTTGACCTAGTTCATTTGATTAAAACCATAGCTGAAGAAAATAGAATTGTTTTACCCAGCCATTTCATCCAAGTGATTGGTACAGAAGAAATGATTGTAAATGCCGATATGGAGAAAATCGGCAATGTGATCACTAACCTGATTGGAAATGCAGCGAAATACTCAAAAAAGAACTCTTTAATTGCAATAAAGTGCGAAACACAAAAGGATTATGTAGTTGTTAGTGTGGAAGATGAAGGTATAGGCATTAGGGAAAATGATATACCCAAACTTTTTGACCGTTTTTACCGCGTAGAGAGCCCCGACACTAAAACAATTGCAGGATTTGGAGTTGGCCTGTATATTTGTGCCGAAGTAATTGAAAGACATCAGGGAAAAATTTGGGCAGAAAGCAAATTGGGTAAAGGTTCAACATTTTATTTCAGCTTACCCGCTACAAATGACCTATAACAATGTTTAACATTAATTTGCTTTGGCAAGTGAAACTAACCTTTTATCTCTTCCATTTCTAATTTAACGTTAACCGCTACCAAACCACGTTTGTGTAATTCTATTTCAAAAATTATTTTCGAATTTATATTAATTTGATCAGATATATTATCTAATTGAAAGTGAATATCCTGGCCATTTTCGTCAATAATGATTCCGTGTCCATATTCAAAGTCAATTTGAGTAACGTCTCCCTTCCTCATATCGCCCATTACAGAATATTTTTTATAAATAATAGACAATTATAGTCATTTTACGTATAATTAAAAATACATAAAATTATTTTTTTGTACAATTATTGATATTTCATATACCTTTTATGATTACTAAAACGAATTAATAGAAGAGAACGAACGATTTTGACTTTATTTTAATTATGATTGAAATGTCATTTTTTTTTTCAAACAACTGGTTTACAAATTGTTATTGCAAATAAAAAAAACTATTTTTATTGAACCAAATCGAGCTTGTGCGTGTTATTAATTGAATTAATCATCCCAATCATGAAAAATCTCATCCAAACCCCAAGCATTAAAGAAGAAATCATCTTATTATCCGAAGAAACAGATCGAAATTATTGGGCTAAGCGTTTAGGCGTAAGTTCTGAAGTTTTGAAATCTGCGGTGAGGGCAACAAGAAGCATTATGTTAAATCAAATTACGGCTTATTTAAACCAGCAAAAGAAAAAATCAGCATTTCCTGATTGTTAAATCGGTATAATTATCTGATCAGAAAATTATATTTCATTTAGCGTATTAACGACGGCCAGTACTTCTCTGCATTTAAATGAGATGGTTAAACCTTTTCATCAATGCAATGGATCGTTATCGAAATATATTTTACCTGCGGTAGCGATGCCAAACCCTATACCATTTTTTATTATTAGGGTAACTGCGATGCGATGTTCTGTTGTTTATCATTATAGCGACTAACAGTAAAATACTAGCACCCGATAAAACCGGGCACAGTACGTACAAATAACCTAACGAATGGATTTTAGCTGACCCTATATTGGCTATTAGTGCGGTAGCCCCACCTGGAGGGTGCAGTGTTTTGGTAATCTGCATCAATACAATAGATAAAGAAACCGACAAGGCAGAAGATAACCACACTTCGCCGGGAATAAGTTTATGAACGGTAACGCCCACCAATGCACAAACCACATGCCCACCGATTAAATTCCTCGGCTGTGCCAATGGGCTGTTTATAATTCCATAAATAAGTACCGATGAGGCTCCAAATGAACCGATGAGAAACAGATTATCATTAGCGGTAAAGTATTTAGAATGGAGTAAGCCAATAATGCCAATACCTAAAAACGCTCCAATAAATGTCCAAACATGTTCTTTAAAATCTACTAAAGTTTCTTTGTAAACAATATATTTTGCTGTGCGAAGGTGTTTTCTTATCCGTTTTCTCATAACCTGTACTGGAGCGCGTGCAAAATTAGCAAAATATAAAAGGGAAAAGAGAAAGTTTTACAAATAAAAAAGGGTTGAAAAATTAATTTCAACCCTTTAAAATGGTTATTATTTCTGATTTATTTTTGAGACTGTTCAGGTGCTTTTCCAATCAGATCCATAAACTGATCTAACTTAGGTGTAATAATGATCTGTGTACGTCTGTTTTTCGCTTTCCCTCCTGCCGTTGTATTATCAGCAATTGGATTAAATTCACCACGTCCACCTGCGGTTAATCGCTTAGGATCGACAGCATATTTGGTTTGCAATACCTGAACCACTGATGAAGCACGCAAGGCACTTAAATCCCAGTTGTTTCGGATATTGGTTTGAGCGATAGGCACATTATCGGTATTACCTTCAATCAGCACATCATAAGTATCGTAATCTTTAATGATTTTGGCGATTTTACTCAATGTTTCTCCAGCTTTATCAGAAACCTCATAACTACCAGATTTGTATAACATGTTATCAGCCAAAGAAATATAAACTACACCTTTAAGCACCTGCACATCAACATCTCCAAGTTCTTCTCTGCTTAATGAACGGGTTAAATTATTGGTTAACACCATATTAAGCGAATCGCTTTTATTTTTGGCATTTACCAGTTGTTTGATGTATTTATTCGAACTGTTAATTTCATCAACCAGTTTCGAAATGTTAACATTGCCCTGGCTACTAGAATTTAAACATTTGTTCAAAGCATCCTGCAATGCAGTTACATTGGCTTTTTCTGAGGTAATCTGCTCTTCCAAACTTTTAACCCTGCTGGTGCTACCGCTAAGCTCGCGTTGGCTATCCTGATATTTATTACTTAACTCCTGGTTCCTTTCTCTTAGCTTAGAATAGGTATCCTGAAGTTCTGCATATTTCTTATTGCTTACACAACCAGCTGCAAGCGCAATGGCAAAGAGCATTATAGGAATTGATTTGTATAATTTCATAATCTTATTTTTATTTATTGATAATAGGTTAACAAATTCCTTGCCGCAAAGTTCAATAGCGGCCTGAACCGATGTTAAAAAGCGTTAATCTTTACCGAATCAAAGCTAGCCAAGGCTTTATACGTTCTTAATCCTATACTACCAGATTGATATTGACTATCCGTTGCAGAAAGAATGGATTTTGCCGACCCGTTTATAAAAACATCAAACTTATCTCCTTTCGCCACTATCTTTAAAGCATACATTTTGTTCATTTCAACAGGATATTTTCCTGAACTTATAACGGTCCATTTTTGTCCGTTAGCTTTTCCCAACAGTACCGTTCCATTAGACTGATCCAAACCCACATAATACCCTTGGTAAGCATCTGCACCAATTGCCGGGTCAGAAACCCTGAACATTAAACCAGCATCACCGGCGGTATTGATTTTAACATTTGCCTGGTAAGTAAAATCTTTAAAATCTGTTCCATTAGCCACATATTTGGACCCATTTATGCCATAACCACCGGAGCCTGAGTTTGATGCCGAATTAACCTGTCCATCTTTCCAAAACCAGCCACCTCCATAAAAAACCCAATTATCGGCCATTCCCTGATCAAAATTTTCGGTCAAAACCTTATTTATTTTTTTTGGCTGACCGATTATAGGAAAACAGCTTAGGCGTATATTTTCAGATCCATAAGGTACCAAGGTAATTTCTTCCTGTTTTTCGGTTGAGGAAATTGGACTAAAAGGCACATCAAAAGCAGCCACTTTGTTGTATCCTAGCGTCCATGACGGAATCTTTTTTGCCTGGACCTTTAATTTAACCGGTGCATTCGCGGCAATAAAAGGATTTTCGGGCATTGTAGCGCTCACCACATTAACGTCGCTTAAATTACCTTTATCTAATACTACACCATAATTCCATGCCGATTCCGGATGGATTTCGTAATCTGTAAAGCCAGCAACCGGATGTGTTTTGGTTACCTTGTTTGCTGCCTTAATTTCTAATGCATACACAATAGGACCACGTTCTACACTAATGGAATTGTTTACTTGAGCCTGGGTAGTAATTTGCATAGGGAAATTCAGTTCTAATTGATCCTGATCTTTCCATTCGCGGGATATGGTAAACATTTCACCGGCTTTTACTCCTTTTAATATAGTTCCATTTAATTTAATACTTGGTTTTACACTCCATGCAGGGATTCTTAAAATCAATGGAAAGGAAGTAGAAGTGGTAAGCCCCACTTTTAACCTGATCTGTTCTTCGAAGGGATAATTGGTTTCTTCGGTAATTTTTATTTTTTTATTGTTGGCTACCACAGTTTCTATTTCCATTGGGCCGTAGGTAATTACTGCCAAACCTTTCTCAGGAGTAGCCACTACACTACTTTTTACAAAATAAGGCCAGCCCATGTGCATGTTATAGCGGCAGCAGCCAAAACCTGAATAGGGACTAGAGACAATCCCTGAACCATAATCTTGATTAAAGCCTTGCTCTCCATGAATGCTTTGAACCTGATTGGGTAATGTATAATAGGAATGGTTTTTAAAATCCCTGCTAAACTGAGCAGGCAAAGCATTAAAGGCCACTTTTTCCAACTGATCGCCAATACTGACATCGTGAATAACCTTTGCCGCAGTTTCTAAACTCTGCATCCATTCTACCACAGTACAGGTTTCTACTCCTTCTATGCTGCTTGTACCCGCCAGAAATTCAGTTCCTGAACCTAAACCTTCTGGCTGACCATGGTCGTGCATAATGTGCGCTATGCCTTTGGAAAGTGCTTCAAGATTAGAAGCACGATCTTGAAGTTGAGCATAAAGCACTGGGAACTTTAAGGCTTGAGCTACATTAACCATATGTTTTGGCTGAAAATCATCACCAAAAAAGTAAAACCCGTTGTTGCTATAAATATCGATCCAAGGGTATGCCTGTTGTTTTAACTTTTCTACAAGTCGTAGTAAATCCTGATCGCCGGTTTTATTGTAAAGCCAAATGGCTATTTCCATATTATCACCTGCTCTTGATTTACCCCATTCCTTTAATGGATCGCTATCAAGATTAGCCAGTTCATATTTAAAATATTTTGAGAGAAAAGGAATTACCCTTTTATCATTTGTGGCCTCGTAATAGCTTTGCAAAGCATACATCATTGGCATGCGTGGCCACCAATCTTTCATTTTCGGCGGGCCAAATAATCCGTTGGCTTGTTGATTGTTCAAAGTCCAATCGATGTACTTTTGTGCTTTTGCTTTTAGCATAGGATCATCTAAGGTATAAGCCAATGCTACCAAACCTTTAACATAATATGGTACCCGCTCCCATCCATTCCCATCGCCTCCCAGCCAATCGGAATTTTTACCCAGATTATCTTTTTCAGGGTATAGCTCTTCTGCCCTTCCCGTTGCACCATCTCTTTGCTGCTCTAGTTGCTTTAACAACCATCCTTTGGCTTTAATACTCCCTATCGGTAATTGCACATAACTATCCTGTTTTAAGGGTTTTTTGTTGAATTCGGTTAAATTCTGGGCATTTAAAGTATGAATAGATAGACAGGAAACCAGAAAATAGATTGGGGTAAATATTCTTTTCATAAAAGGATTATTGGTTAGATAATATTTCATAAAACTAATAAATATGAGCGAATATTAAAACGATTTAGTAATCTTATATTCAAACAATTCAAAAAGCAATGTTAAGTTGGTTAAAGCAAACCTAAACGCTGAAAATAATAAATTGAAAGGTAAAAAAATTATACAGTTTGCAAGCCTGGAGGTTTACACCAGATTGTGATATTACCTATTTTTAACTTGCCAGGGTAAGCATTTGCGTTGTTCTGTCATCAAGCTTTTGGTGGAAACGGAGATTAGTTCTATATTAGATCTAGAGAGCGTTAATTTAGAATCGGGGGATAGCCATTGGTTATTCCCCGTTCTTATTTTTAAGCAAATATTTTATACTGAAATGCTTGTACAGCTGGCAGAAATTACTTTCCAATCTTCTCTCACTTTACCCCAAACCCTTAACCATTGATATTTGCCGTTAATTAAAATATTTGAATAACTTCCCGTAATAAAAAGGCTTGCAGAAACAATAACAATAGATTCAAAAACACGTATTTCCCGTTTGGATACATTGATTTTGGTAATTTTGGTCATGCCACTCCGGTAGACATCCAGATCCATCTCTTTATCCAACACATTCCCATACTGATCATGAAAAAGCATTCCATCAGCAAACAATAAATCGAGTATCTTCAGGTCTCTTCTTTTAAATCCATCTAATAATTTTTCTTCCAGGTCGGCAATCAGGAGAATGGTTTCCTGGTCTGATAAAATATTTGGCATAATTTCCGGTTAGCTGGTAAAAATATAAAGTAAGCCACAAAGAATAGCGTAACTTTAAATATTGCTTGCATTACACGGATTTAACCTCACACATTGCACAAATTTTTACCAATTATTTCTTTGCAAAGGTAAGGCCTTGCCAGGTGTCTGTTCTGAATGGTGATGCCGGCAAGCCATCATTACTAACCAGGTTACACACAGGATTATTTCCCCATGCATAACGAACCGCAACAGGGTTTGCCACCTGGTCGCTACTTACGATGATCTGATTCCCCAGGATGCTTGCTTTGGCCCAATAAAATTTCTTATCTGCTCCAGCGATGGCAAAACCGGTTAGTGCTGCACCATCTACGGCTTTTAATCCATTTTCTGTATTGCCAAAAGTTAAACGGATCTGTTTTCCTTCTACTTTATTTGATTGATAAATGGGGCCAGAATAGTTTATTTTCTGACCATATGTTTTAGCCAGGGCAATTAAGGCTAACCTTCTACCCACCTCTTGTTTGTTTTTAGGGTGAATATCTTTTGCATCACCGATATCAATAATGGTAGCCATGCCTGTATTCGGTAGCGTAAGTGTTTTTTGTTGGGCCTCTCTAAGCTCTGCCCAGGCCGATTCTACAGGAGAATGATCAATCTGCATAAAATTGGCCAGTTGAACGAAATAAAATGGAAAATCTCCCTGCCCCCATTTCTGGCGCCAATCTTTAATCATCGTTGGAAATAATTCACGGTATTGGTAAGCTCTATCGGCATTACTTTCTCCCTGATACCAAATGGCGCCTTTAATTGAAAATTGCAGGTAAGGATGAATCATCGCATTGTACAAAACGGTTGGCCTGTTGGGGCCATTTTCTTCATAAGGTTTAGCTTCAATATTTTTAAAATCTACACCCACTTTATACTTCCAGTCGCCAGCCAAAGAAATTTTCTCCGCCGTGTTGTTTGTTAAGCTCAAATCTTTGGCATCACCATATATACCGCCACCACCTCCACTATCAAAAACCCTAACGGTAATGGTATTCTCGCCTGTTTTAAGCAGGTTTGCAGGTATCGTATATGTTCTACCAACATTATACCCTATCGTTTCACCTACTTTTACTCCGTTTACGAAGGTGATATCGTTATCATCAATTGTACCCAAGTTAAGCTTGGTACCATTTGTTTTCCAGTTTTCGGGGATGTTAATCTTTTTTGTAAACCATACAATGCCATCAAAATTTTTAAGTGCTGCATCTTCCCACAAGGTCGGCAAAGTCATGCTTTTCCAGTTTGTGGTTTCTGCCAAAGCCCATTTTGTTTCCCCGGCCTGATAACCAGAATCTTTTTCGGTTGTCATTTTAACCCAATTCTGCATTTTTTCTTCGTAAGAAACTGTTGAAGGATTATTAGCTAATTTTTGAATCTTATCAACTGCGGCAGAAAAATCGGTCATTTTTTTTAGCGATTCGGCACTTGTCCAGGCTTCAGCAATTGTTCCTCCCCATGAGGTATGGATTAGGCCAATGGGGATTTTAGTTTTTTCGTACACTTCGCGGGCGAAGAAATAGGCTGTAGAAGAAAACTCAGCAATATATTTGGGGTTACATTCCTGCCAACCACCATTAGTCACTTTAGCGTCGTTAAGTGGAAAACTACTGGTAACATGTTCTGCCTGTAGTAAACGGATATTTGGAAATTTAGCATCAGCAATTTCTTTTTCGTGGTTAAGGATTTTCCCCCATCCCGCTAAAGGCATTTCCATATTCGATTGGCCTGAGCAAATCCAAACATCCCCTATTAATACATTGTTTAGCACCAATAATTCTCCATCGGAAATGGTGATGGAATATGGACCGCCGTAACCTGGCGTTGCCACTTTAATTTTCCAATTGCCACTGGCATCGGCAATAGCCCCATAATTAATTTTATTCCACGAAACCGTTATCTTAACGGCTTTACCAGCTGTGGCTTTACCCCAAATGGCCGCATTTGTTTTTTGCTGCAAAACCATATTGTCGCTAAATACTGACGGCAATAAAATTTTTGACTGTACCAGTAGCGAACTGAAGACGAATAATGCGATAATGAGTATAGATTTTAACTTGGAGATGCTCATATTTTAACCTATTTTTTGATGATTAGAAAGCGAATGTACATTTTATGTCTGTCAACATCAATATATATGTCTGCTCTTCACAAATTTATGATAAAAATGAAGCAAAATTCACTTAATTAGTTTGGGTAAGAATATCATTTTGCTTATTTTGCAGGTCTAAAAGAACAATTCTGGATTTAAGCTTGATTTAATCGGATGTTCTCTCAAATTACTGAATTAATGGTTAAGATTTTTATAGGTGGCCTTCCTGACAATATCCAAGAGATGGATTTGGCAATATTGGTTAGCCTTCATGGTAGGGTAGAAACGATTAAAATTGTCCGCGATAGAGCTACCGGCAAGTGTAAAGGCTATGCTTTTTTAGAAATATACAGTTTACCGGATGCTAAAAATATTGTATCTACCTTAAATGGAGAAACTTTTAAAGGCAATGTAATTACAGTTAAAATATCGGAAGAGGAAAGTGGTGTTCAAGCAGCAAAGCCAAAAACCAGCCAACCTTTTAAGAGTAAAAGGCCTAGGTTACAGCGCTAATTCACTCTTAATCCATATTTTCATTCTTCCCCGGTAATTTTTTTTCCGTATTATAAAACGGTATTATCTCGTTTTAGCAATGCATCCATGCTTTCTTTTTTTATTGGTTCATTAAGAATTGAAGCACATTAAAGTTTTCTGCTTCTAATTAACTGCATTTATCACAGTAGAATTTTAGACCTTCCCTCGTTTCATCAATCAATTTATTTCGGGCAGAAACTTTTTAATCCAGTTCTAAACCTATATTTTGCAGGTAAGTGTTTCAACTTCTATTAAACGCGTTTTGCAGATATGGAAAATTATGCCATTGTAATATTTATTTTAGCTGTGATGATTGGCCTTTCTGCTGTAGCCGATCGAATTAAGATCCCCTATCCTATTTTATTGATTATTGCTGGAATAGCAGTAGGTTTTATACCATCATTACCACCAATTGATATTAATCCTGAAATTATATTTTTGATATTTCTACCACCATTGCTTTACGATGCCGCTTTTAATATCTCATTCAAGGAATTCAAAACCAATATCAACACCATATTTACATTGGCCATTACCCTGGTTTTTATCACCGCTATTGGAATTGCTGTAGTTGCGCACTATATGATCCCGGGGATGAGCTGGCCGGTATCTTTTGTATTAGGTGCGATTCTATCTGCTACTGATGCAGTTGCTGCCATGAGTATTACCAAAGGACTGGGTTTATCGCACAAAACCAACACCATTTTGGAGGGTGAAAGCTTAGTTAACGATGCTTCTGCTCTGGTAGCGTATCGTTTTGCGGTTGCTGCGGTAACAGGAACAGCCTTTGTATTTTGGAAAGCATCGCTTGAGTTTGCCCTTTTAATGGCTGGTGGATTTTTAATCGGCATGGTGATGTCGAAAATTCTCGCCTTCATTATCAAAAGAATCCATAGTAACCGTTTGGCTACCATCAGCTTGATGTTGTTGATGCCTTTTGTTACCTATTTAATTGCAGAACAAGTACATGTTTCTGGCGTCATTGCAGTTGTTATTTTAGGATTGGGCATTTCGAGGTTTAGCAACAAAGTATTTCCGGAACAACTTAAAAACCAATCAAAAAACATTTGGGATATTATTATTTTTTTATTGAATGGGCTAATTTTCATTTTAATTGGGCTACAATTTCCTTATGTATACAAAAACATTAACAGTGCCGACATTTTACCTTACATCGGTTATTCGCTGGTGATTACCATTGTTGCGCTGTTGTTAAGAATGGCCCGTGTTTTCCTGCAAAAATTCAACCTTCAAAAAGCCTTTCAGAAAGGGAAACACCGCATTACTGAGGGTGCATTACTTGATTTCAAGAACAGTTTGATCATCAGCTGGTCGGGCATGAGGGGTATTGTTTCGTTGGCCATTGCCATTGGATTACCAGCTACTTTATCGGATGGAAGCGTATTTCCGCAACGTAATGCTATTATATTTATATCTGTTGCAGTGGTATTGTTTACCTTAATCGGACAAGGCCTTACCTTGCCATGGTTGGTAAAGAAATTGGCTACTGAAGAGGATAAATAACTGGTTATTAGCGTAAATTATAAGCAACAATTAGTTTCAACTTGTTTTACAAGAAAGATGCTGAAATAAATTCAGCATGACGATTACAAGAGAGAGTTGTCTTCCTGAACTTGTTTCAGGATCTTTAGCGTGGCTAGTTTTATCATTAAGGAATTAAGAACATTAAGGTATAAATTTAAAAGTGATCGGATATTTAAACAAAAAAAGGGATAAAATCTAATGACTTTATCCCTTTTCTATTTTATACATTATCGTTTACCAGTATACACTGTAAAGTGCAACCAATAATCCGATGATGATTAAAGCCCCTACTGCAAAACTGGTTGAGGTTTTAAACATTTTAGCATCGATAGCCAGTCCTTTAGCTTCTGCCTTAACTTTGTTGCTCGCTAAACTGATGATCACCATACCAAGAATACAGAATACAAATACAAAGCCCATACGATCCAAGAACGGAATTTCATAAACTCCAGCTGCGTTTTTTACTGAGAAACCCATTCCGGATAACCATGAAAGATCGGTAAGTTTAGGCAAGAATTTAAGTAAAATCGACAGACCGAAACCACCGATGGTAGCGAATAGTGCCGCACTTGAAGTTGTTCTTTTCCAAAAGAAACCTAAAATAAACATGGCAAAAATACCTGGAGAAACAAAACCTGTATACTCCTGGATATATTGGAAACCACCTTTTTTATCGATCCCTAAATGTGGTGCAATTAATACACCAAGAATCATCGCTACAATAATCGAAATCTTACCCGTTGTTACCAAATTTTTCTCGGTAGCATCGGTCTTTAATACTTTCTTGTAAATATCCAGTGTAAAAATAGTTGCAATACTATTTGCTTTACCAGCCAAAGAGGCTACCACTGCAGCGGTTAATGCTGCGAACGAAAGTCCTTTTAATCCGGCAGGCAGCAAATTCAGTAATACCGGATATGCGCGATCTGGATTTACAGATCCATCTTGCAGCATTTCCGCTTGAAAGGCACCGTCTTTATATAAAACATAAGCTGCAATACCTGGTAACACAACAATAATTGGCATTAATAATTTTAAGAATGCAGCAAAAAGAATGCCTCCACGGGCAGTCTCCAGGTTAGCACCCAAAGCACGTTGAGTAATGTATTGGTTACAGCCCCAGTAATTTAAGTTCACAATCCACATACCACCTACGAGCACACTTAAGCCAGGTAAATCGATATAATTTTCGTTATCTGGCTTTAATATCATGTGAAAATGTTCAGAAGCTTTTGAAGTCATTAAACTATAGCCTTCAAAAACACCTGTCGTTCCATAATGGGTAGAAACTAAGTTTAAAGCCAAATATGTAGTGGCCAAACCACCTAGAATTAAGAAAAACACCTGAATAACGTCTGTATATCCAATAACTTTCATTCCACCCAGCGTAATAATAATAGCAAAACCTGCAATAGCGTACATACAGAAACTTAAATCGAAACCAGAAATACTGCTCACTGCTAAAGCACCTAAGTAAAGGATCGAAGTTAAGTTAACCACAACATAAAGTAATAACCAGAAAACAGCCATTATCATGGCTACTGTTCCGTTATAACGCTGATGTAGGAATTGCGGCATTGTAGCAATTTTATTTTTCAGGTAAACCGGAATAAAGAATACCGCAACAACCACTAAGGTTAATGCGCCCATCCATTCGTAGGTTGCAATGGCCAATCCCATTTTAAAGCCTGATCCACTCATACCGATAAACTGCTCTGCAGAAATATTAGATGCAATTAACGATGCGCCGATTGCCCACCAGGTTAAAGAGCCTTCAGCAAGAAAATAATCTTTAGAACCTGTAGATTCTGACTTCTTCTTGTTGTAAATGTAGAGCCCATAAGTGGCCACAATAACGAAGTAAATTGCAAATACAATGTAATCCTTCGTGTCTAATAAGTTATTTTTCATTGATTTATTTTGGTTAGTATACCTTGGGTTATTTAATTTTTAGCTGTATAAGCTGGTTCCGTTATCAGTTTGAACGGTGTAGGAACCAAGCTTGAGTCCGAACTGTAGTAAGTATTTTGAAGATAAGGCTTCAATTAAATCAGCAATTTTTTCTTCCTTAACAATATTGATGGTACAACCACCAAAACCACCGCCCATCATCCTGGCACCTAACACATAATCAAGAGGTTTAACCGCATCAACCAGGAAATCTAATTCTTTACAGCTCACTTCGTAATCTTTGCTTAAACCTTCATGCGTTTCGAACATCAGGCTACCCAAACCTTGCAGGTTACCATTTTCCAGTTGCTCCGCAGCGGTTAATAAACGGCCGATTTCTTTCACAACAAAACTACATTTGGTGTAAACTTCCAGATCTTTTGGTTTAACATGGGTTTCTAACATGGCTAAATCTACATCACGAAGCGTACTTACATTTGGATAATGCTCCTTTACCCAGGCAACACCTTGTTCGCACTGTGATCTTCTTTTGTTGTAGGCAGAATCGGCAAGTGCGTGTTTTACATTCGTATTTAAAAGCAAAAGTTTATATCCATCTAATTTTAATGGGATATAAGTGTGTTTCATCGATCTGCAATCGAGCATAATGGCTTGGTCTTTCTTGCCAAATACAGAGGCAAACTGATCCATAATTCCACAGTTAACACCAGCAAAAGTCTGTTCTGCCTTTTGTGCAATCAATGCAATATCCATTTTCGGAACGGAAAGTGAAAAAAGTTGATCGAGCGCAAAGCCGGTAGCACATTCTACAGCAGCAGATGACGATAAACCAGCACCCAAAGGCACGTCGCCATCTATATAAAAATTAAAGCCACCCAACCGAAGGCCTCTTTCTTTTAACTGATCGGCAACACCCAAAATGTAATTGGCCCAACTGTTCTCTGATTTTTTCAGGCTTTTGATCGATGAAATATCAAATTGCTGATAACTCTCTGAAAATAAATGTATTTCATCATCTTCTCTTTTTGATATAGCTACATAAATGGCTTTATCTATAGCAGCAGGCATTACAAAACCGCCGTTATAATCGGTATGCTCGCCAATAATATTGATTCTTCCAGGCGAACGCACTAAAATCGGCTCAGCGTTGAAAAGTTTTTTAAATGTATTTTTTAAATCCTGTGCATTCATTATTTAATATTTAGTCTTCAGTTTTGTTGATTTTATAGTGGATTGCAGACATCTCTTTTAAACGGTTAGCGGCAAATTCAGGGGTAATATCGCGTTGAGGGTTAGCCAGCATTTCGTAACCGACCATAAATTTTTTAACTGATGCCGAGCGCAACAACGGTGGGTAAAAATGCATATGCCAGTGCCATTCAGGGTAATAGCCGTTGTTTACTGGTGCCTGATGCATGCCTGCAGAATATGGGAAAGAGGTTTCGAACAGGTTATCATATTGGGTCGTTAATACCTTAATGGCTTCAGCTAACGATTTCTTCTCGGCTTCTGTGAACAATTTAATACTATTTACATGGCGTTTACTGATAATCATGGTTTCGTAAGGCCAAACTGCCCAAAAAGGTACAAGCACCGCAAAATGATCGTTTTCGAATACTATACGCTCTTTTTTCTTTTGCTCCAGTTTTAAGTAATCGCCAAGCAAACTTCTTCTGTGAATGGCATAGAAGGTTTTCTGACGTTCGGTTTCTTTGGCAATTTCTAATGGAATATCGCTCTGCGACCAGATCTGACCATGTGGGTGTGGATTACTACAGCCCATTATTTCGCCTTTGTTTTCGAAAATCTGAATATATTTGATCCAATCATTTTCGGCAAGGCTATTAAATTCATTTTGCCAAACATCTACCACAGCAGTTATGGCTTCGACACTCATTTCGGGAAGTGTGAGGTTGTGTTTCGGGCTAAAACTGATCACCCGGCAAAGCCCTTTCTGATTATTGGCTACCAATAAATCATCTTCATTCATATTACCAGTAGGCGTATCTTCAAGCAATGCAGCAAAATCATTGTTAAAAACAAAGCTTTCGGTATATTCGGGATTGCTATCACCATCTGCCCTGCCATTACCAGGACATAAGTAACACTTAGGGTCATATTCCGGACGGTTATCTGGTGTTACATCTTCAACCTTACCCTGCCAAGGCCTTTTAGTACGGTGTGGAGAAACTAAAACCCATTCGCCAGTTAATATATTTAACCTGGTGTGTGGATTACTATCGAGTTCGAATGTTTGGTTCATCTTATATTTTCAATTGGTTAGAGAAAAGAAAGCATTTAGCTTAACCTATCTAAGCCGCCAAATTAGAAAATTATTATTAATTGTCAAAACGACAATTAATAATAATTTTTATTTTCGTGAAAATTTGAACATATTAAGCCCTTTAAAATCTCGGATAAAAATGATTGAATATTCTAGGCAGCCACATTATCTGGTTGCTGTTGATTGCATCGTGTTTGGATTTGACGGTGAACACCTTAAAATTCTGTTGGTTAAGCGGGGTTTAGAACCCGAAATAAACAAATGGAGTTTAATGGGTGGTTTTGTGGGTGCAAATGAAAGTCCGGACGATGCAGCGAACAGGGTACTCAAAAAAATGACGGGTTTAGAAGGTGTTTACCTGGAGCAGATGCAGATTTATGGAGAACCTGGCCGCGACCCAATAGAAAGAACACTTTCTGTTGGATATTTTGCCCTTATAGATATCCATAAATATGAAGCACAGTTAAATGATGATTACGAAGCAGAATGGTTTTTGATCAACGATAGGCCCAAACTTATTTTCGATCACAACCAAATGGTTGCCGATGCCCGAAAAAAACTAAGATATAAGGCTGCCCTTCACCCTATTTTGTTCGAGATGCTACCTAAAAAATTCACCATCCCACAATTACATATTCTTTTCGAGGAAGTAAACGATACTAAAATCGATACCAGGAATTTCAGCCGTAAAATTACTTCAACCGGACTATTGATTAAGCTAGCTGAAAAAGATAGAACAGGTTCTAAAAAAGGAGCATTCTATTTTAAATTAGATAAAAAGAAATACCATGCTAATTCGCAGGCATTCTTAAACTTGATGCCAAACTTAAAGGTTTAAATTAAATTTCTTCACACGATTAGCCTATTGCTCTTCATAATGATAGGTTAATCCTCCATCTACAAAATAAGTTGATCCGGTTACATAAGCGGCATCATCAGAAGCGAGGAAAGCCACTATTGCTGCCACATCTTCTACCTTACCCATTCGTTTTAAGGGAATATTTTGAAGTACTTTTTCCAGCTGTTCTTTATTGTTCAATAAATCTTGATTAATCGGTGTTGAAACAGCTCCGGGCGCTACATTATTAATCCTGATATTAAATTGGGCTAATTCTGAAGCGAGATTTCTGGTTAACATCTTTAAGCCTCCTTTACTCGCACAGTACGCAGCAAAATGTGGAAATGCGATTTCTTCGTGTACAGAACTCATATTGATTACTGTTCCGGCTATCTTACTTTTTCTACAGTAATTTACAAACGATTGGATGCTAAAAAAAATACCTTTTAAATTTGTATTCATAATCAGGTCGTAATCTTCTTCAGTAACATCCCAAAAGCTTGCTTTTTTTTCTACGCCCGCATTATTTACTAAAATATCTAAATGACCAAATGCTGCTACGGCATCGGTTATCAATTTAGCGGCTTCTTTGGCTTTACTTAAATCGGACGCCAAAAAAGTTGCTTTCCTACCCATGTCTTGTATTTCTGCAATAAGTTTTTCGCCCCTTTCGTCAAATTGATGGCCATTTAAGATGATATCACAGCCATCTTTTGCTAACCTTAAGGCACATGCCGCGCCAATTCCCTGACTGCTTCCGGTAATTAAAGCGATTTTGTTTTCAAAACGTTCCATAGTAAAATGTTATAATACATAAAGGAAATTGATGTGAATATGTTTGAGTAAAACTGAAGTTAAATTAGACGGATTAACGCGTTAAATATAACTTCTTCAAAAAAACACCGTTATAGCTATAATCATTTATTAGTATGTTTGGGCAACAAACACACAGTAAACTTAAATTAATCTTAAAACATGAACATTACCAAAAACCTTTTACTTACTACGCTCCTCGCTTTGTTTACCCTTACAATGTACTCTTGTAAAACAAAAAAACTGGCAGCAAAACCAGTTCCAGCACCTGTTGAAAAGCCAGCACCACCAGTAGAAGAGAAAAAACCAGCACCTGCACCAGAGAAAGAAGAAGCTCCGGCTCCAGTTGAAAAACCCAACTTTAACTTAGACAATATCCAGTTTGAGTTTAATTCGTTTGTACTTAAAACATCATCATTCGCTATCCTGGATAAAGCAGTGGCGGAGATGAAAAAATCGCCTACCACCAAATTTGTACTTAACGGACATTCATCTGCTGAGGGTACCCCCGATCACAATATGCAACTCTCTATCGACCGTGCAAATGCTGTAAAATCGTACTTTATAAACGCAGGTTTAAACGGTAGTAATTTTACTGTTGTTGGTCATGGCGAAAAAGAACCGATCAGCTCGAACGATAGTGAAGAAGGTAGAATGGTGAACAGAAGAACTGAAATAAAAGTTCAGAATTAATCCTTAAAAATATAACAGAAAGCGCCATGGTTTAATTTCCATGGCGCTTTTTATTTAGAGCGGCTGTCCTCCTGAATTTGTTTCGGCCCTTCGATTACGCTACCATTGACAGACTCGAATGGAATGATCGTCATCTCTTTAAAATTCCCTGTCGTTCATACTGATTTTTATATAATAAATTAACCCTCAGGGTGACAATTTGGAAGGCATCTATTTCTGATACACACTAAATGGTTATGCTAGGTAGAAATTAGCATTAGCAATCTTTAAATTTTACTTCTTCAGATTGCTAATGTACCATAACACTTACTATAAATAATTGATTTTGTATAGTTTAACTGATGCTATCTTTGCATATTGCCCAGTACTGCCTGTCCCTGTTAGCGTTGCTGCAAAGCCTAAAGAAACCTGTTTTGACTGAAGCAATTCAAAATTAAGTGTCTTACTTTCCAGATTAGAGAAGGCAATACTCGAGCTTGTGATATTGGCTACATTCGGTATGGTAGTCCCCTCTGCAACGGTAAGGTATCTAGATCCGCCTGCGTTAAAATCAGTCATTACTATCTCAAACCGATAATTACCAGCTGGGAGATTAACCGTTTGATATATTTTACCATCGGTAACATTAGGCAATCCCCAACCTGCTTCGAGTGATATATAACCGACGTTACTTTTCTTCTCATAACCACCGAAACCACTCGCATTTTTTACAGATGTACTCGTAATCCAGTCGCTTAAGATACCCCATCTGTTGGCACTGTTAATAGATGAAAAGTTTACGTTAGGTCCAACATTTTTTAAATATGTTGTGGTTACATCAGCTTTAATAAATTTCGGAACATATAAACTGGCATAATCGGTATAAAATGTATCAACACTTAAAGAGTCGGGCAAGAATAAGGTGCGATATTTAATTGTTCCTTTTTCTTTAAAATTTGCCAGGGTAAAGTTGTTTGTATTGATTGGTATCCTTACGGTTTTGTCGACATTAGCATTATCTGTATAAATCACTTCCGTAGCGAACACACCACTCACTCTATCCATTCCTCCTAACTCGAGTGTTGTTACCCCATTTTCATTTGTAAATGCTGAATTTATTGCTCTATTCGACAGGGTAATTTGATATCGATCGCCATATACCCTACCCGTTTTATATACAGGAATAGATTTATTACCGGCACCATCATAAGTATAGATAATGAAATTCTGCACCCCTTCTTTCATGTTGTTAATGAAGAATTTAAGGGTATCAACATTTGGCGTTCGGGTGACCGGAATAATCACCGAATCTACATTATTGTTCCAATAAACTACACATTTTTTAACTTTCGGATCTGCAATAAACAAACCGTTTACTAACACACGATATTTACCGGAATTGATTTTGACAGAATCTAATTTCCCTGTGTAAGATATCTCTCCACCTTCAACAAACTTTTTGTAATCGTCTTTTTTAGTACAAGCAGCTATTGCTGCAAGTAACAAAAGGGCTAATCCCAATTGACATAGCCGTATGTTATTTTTTTTAGAAATTCTTTTCATCTTAATTTTATTTAGCGTTATCATATTATCTAGGATCACCATAAAGCTGAATTTCTCCGATAGCCATAAACGTTGTTCCTTGCCAGTTTTTCAAGCTTTTAATGCGGATGTATCGTACTTTAGGGATGCCTGGATCGAAAGTGTAGTTTAAACCAGCAGCACCTATAGTATTATCTTCTGCGGTATTTACCCCATAGGCACTGCCTGATGGTTTTATAGATTTAAAAGTGCCTAGCTTTGTCCAGTTTGTAAAACTACCATCTGATGGTGGATTATCCGTCCCCCATACCTCGAAGTCTAACAAGTTACCACCATAATAATAGGTCCGACCATTTAAATACTCAGGATAATCCCACATCACAATACGGCTTAAAGAAGATAATTTGCCAATATCAAAAGTGACCCATTGAGGAGTTAAAACTCCAGAACTCGTCATTAATACCCTTGGCCAGCCATTTGTATCTCCATCCCACATACCTGCAATACTAGTTGAGGTGTTTATGGCTACATCACTTGGCAATGTAACTGCCTTATAACCCGTTTTCGGGATAACAGCCTCATAAAGTGGTGTTAATGTAGTGTATAAGGTGTCACTGTAGTTTAACCACCTATCTCTAATGGTAATGGCAAACTTCCGTTCAATAGGATCATATCCTCTTATCGCCTGGTCTATATCTACAATTGAGGTGTAAATATTTTTAGAAGTGGGTACGAGTTTGCCTTTACTATCTTCTGTTAAGATTTCTATCGCCAAATCTGCTTTAGCAATGTTTTTTGCTGTAAATCTTAATCCTCCAAAATCTGCCTGTGCTTTAATACTTCTAAATACTCCCCAAATTGGGTTTTCGAGGGGTTTTACCTTTACACTTACCGGAGCGGACGCTATTTCGCTTCTTGTAACTGCATAAAGTTTTACTTCATGTTCTTCTGTATCTCCAAAACCTTCCACTTTTAAGGTATTTCCGTAATAAGAAGCCTTTACTTCCATTACGCGTCCTGAGGCCAGGGTATAAACAGCTTTTACGTACAGTAGATTATTATTGTTGGGTACTGCATAAGTTAAGGTTGCATTACCTGGCCCGGCAATCCACTTTACATTAGAAACAGTGCCTGGTACATCAGTATTTTTTTCAAGGGGTTCGAGTTCATCAACCTTACAACCTGCTACCAAAACTATCACCATTGATAATAGTAGTGCAAAATTTAATTTCATAGTGTTCATATTTGAAAATGCTATTTGATTCATAAATTACCATCCTGGATTTTGAACCAGCTTGGGGTTTACTGTAATATCATAATTTCTAATTGGTGCCAAATAATCGCGTGGAGCAACAAAATTTTGTGTATAAATCGTTCTTACTCTATAATAATCTAAGGTGTTTGCTTGAAAAACGCTCCAACCTGTTATCGCCTGATTGAATACTTCGCCCGCTTTCTTCCACCTTTTCATATCCCAATAGCGACTGCCTTCGAAAGCGAGCTCAATTCCTCTTTCCTGATGGATAATTTCTCTCAAACCGTCTTTGGTTGTTGGTTTATTGGGGTTATTGGAAAAACTATTCCACGATTCTACTACGCCTGCTAAACCTGCCCGTTTTCTGATCCGATCTACATATTCGAAAACATCATTTACAGGTCCCTGACTTTCGTTTAAGGCTTCTGCATACATGAGGTATAAATCTGCCAAACGTATCTGCGGCCAAGGATAATCGCGATAGGAAACACCATTGGTACTGTTCGTCATGTTCCAGTCTACCAGTTTTTTAATATAATAACCCGTTTCATTGTAAAAGCCAACGTGTGTAGCGCCTGCTAATTGGGTATATTTTCCTTCAACAACCCATGTATTTTCATCAGAGTTAGAAGGGCTATCGTATTTGTACCAAACACCACCATCAAAACCAAGGGCAGCATAAAAGCGAGGTTCGCGATCAAAGTTTACCCGCGCAGTTTCATAACCTACTTTTATATAAAATCGCTCTTTATCTACAGCAGTTCTTAAGCTATATTTATTCGAAAAATTTAAAAATTTGTCTTCATTAATAGGCACTCCATTACTTGAATAAAACATTTCAGCAATTTTAAGCGGAGCGGCCAATTGCATTCTTGCATCACCGCTTGCTCCGCCTGACGCAAGTTTAGGCATGGCTACCCGTTGAAGCATATCTGCCCGGGTGTTTGGGTTTGCCCAAACATGTTCGGTATTCCACCGCTCGGTAACGGAACTTCTCAATGTTAACTGCAAGTTCGTGGTATCGGAAAGTTTAAAGGTTGATCCCGGAAACTTGTATAATGCCGCACCTGCTTGTTCTGCAGCATCAATAGCTACCTTAGCAGCATCAGCAGCACTTTTCCATTTTGTAGCACTGTAAGCCACTGGAATTAGATTTACACCATCACGGTCTTTGAAATTGGCGTAATCCTGATTACCGTTAAACAATGGGCTTGCCGCAAGTAATAACAATTTTGCCTTTACAGCCAAAGCTATAGGTCTGGTTATCCTTCCCAATTCTGTTGTTCTATCAGTAATAATGGGAGGCAGATTCGTTGTAGATTCATCTATCAAACCAGAAATATAAGCTACACATTCGTCAAACGGTCTACGTTTAATCCGTACATCATCTTCTGGAGCGCTGATATCTATATTCTGATCTACTAACGGAATCGGCCCATACATCCGTAACAGGTAATAATGGTAATACGCTTTTAAGAAAGTAACCTCAGCTATCCAACGGGCACGCTCGTCGGGCCTCAAGTCTCTTACTTTACTTTCATTTTTTACATTTTCTAAAAAGATATTACAATTTCTTATCCCTTTCCATAAGCCATAATTATCGCCTGGTCCTCCACCTTGATAATTACCATTCCATGCGTTCATGTAGGGATTGGCAGCATTTTGTCCGCCCCTTGCACCGCGCCATGCATAAGATACAAAATCCCATTCCTGAGTTGGAACCCAAAGTTCATCGCCAGAGAGTAAACCTACGTTATAGAACGGGTCGCCGTCTTTTGGTAAAAAGGAGTAACAGGTAAACAGGTATTTTTCTGCTTCTGTTCTCATAGTGAAAGCATTATCTATGGTAGCAACGTTATCAGGCACTATATCTAAATATTTTTTACATGCTGACATGGTGCATATAGCACTTATAAAACACAAAGTGACAACTATACTCCGAACGCTATCTTTTATTTTGTTTATCGTAATATTTTTCATTTTATTATCGTTTAAAGCCATCTGTTTCTAATTAAAATGAGGCTCTGACACCTAAATTATATGTGCCCTGAATAGGATATCCCAAGCCCTTGCCACCCATTTCCGGATCCCAAGCTTTAAAGCTGCTGGTATAGCCTACATTGGTTGCACTTACATATAGGCGGAGTGCTGTTAATCCGATTCTTTGCGTTAATTTTTTATTGGCATTGTAAGCGAATTCAACACTTCTTAATCTTAAAAAATTCCCACTTCTCATCCACCAGGTTGAAGTTTGATTAAGACCGTTGCCTTCGCGGCTGTTATTTCTTACGAAGTTTGGACTCAAACGCGGCCACATGGCATAAATATTTCTATTTTCTTCTGACCAATAGCTATCAGAAATAGTGGATAATAATCCATTCTGACTGCCCCCATTTAATACAAATGGGGCAATATTTTCAGAATTGATAAAGAATGAAGAGCGGGCAGATCCTTGAAAGAAGAAACTGAAATCGAAGCTTTTATAGCCAATTGTACCACCAAAACCGTAAATAATTTCGGGTGAAGTTGGAAGACCAATAGGCACCTGGTCTTGGTCATTAATCAATCCATCACCATTTACATCCCGGTATTTGATATCACCACCTCCGTAGTTTAAGCCAGGAGTTCCATCAAATTGCAAGGGAGAGTTTTTAGCTTCGTTATCATCAATAAATAAACGTTCTGCGATATATCCAAATCTTTGAGTGGTAGGGAGGCCTACGCTTGTTCTGTAATATTCGTTAGCTGGGTAGGTTGGCTCATCGTTAATCAGTATTTTACTTTTAGCATATGTAAAATTACCTCTCATCTGAACTGACCATCCGCTACCAAAAGATTTATTGAAAGCTGCTGCAAAATCTACCCCTTCATTCTGGGCTTTATTGGTATTGGCTCTAACAGCAGCCTGTAAACCCATTGTGGTAGGAATATAAGTACGTGCAGTTAAAATATTGGAACGTGTATTTCGGTAAACATCAATATTGATGTCCAGCGCATTAAAAAACCTAAAGTCTACCCCTAGATTAAGTTGTTCTGATCTCTCCCAGGTAATTAACGGATTAGCGTATCTGCTCACCAATATCCCATCTTTATAATAGCCATATTGCTCGCCAAAGATGGCGCCATATGTACCATTGTTCATATTAACCTCCGACATGTAAAAGAAACGATCATCGTCATTTCCAATCTGATCGTTTCCAACAAAACCATAAGTAGCCCTTAACTTCATGCTGTTGATTACTTTAGTTAATGGCTTGAAAAATTCTTCATTAGACACTACATAACCTAAGCCAAATGATGGAAAAAAACCAAAACGGTTATTATCTGCAAAACGTTCTGACCCATTGTAACCAAAATTGAATTCGGCTAAATATTTGTCGTCGTAACCGTATGTTGCCCTACCAGACAAGCCTTGGTTACGTGCAGGAAGTGATAACTGCAAACTTCCGGCATTGCCCGAAAGGTAATTCCGCATGGTGGTGATGAGCATGCCACTTACTGCGTGTTTGCCTCCAAATGTTCTCGCATAATTCAAGGCCAATTCTGCATAAAAAGTGGAGTTTAAAACCTTTCTGCCTTCCGAGTATCCCAAATACTCAGTACCTGTTGCACCTATAGAGCCTTGTCCGCCTGGATTTAAAACCTGCAAACCAACACCTCCATTTGGTTGTTCGCTAGCTACATAATAAAAGGGATTATAAGTTCTGGATACATCGAAATAAGAATATCTTCTGGCATAGGTCATTAAGCGTGCATTTAAACCTTGGGTAAACACTTTTAAATCTTGTTTCAATTCAATTTGCGTTTGTAGGGTTGATGCATTGTATTCAGAATATCCCTTCACCATTTCGGCATAAGGATTTACATATAATCCGTTATTTGGCGTAATCGCATTACCAAATAAGGCATGTGTAGCAAAGGGAGATAATTCTGAAGGGTAAACTGCGGGAAACAGAACTGGATTAGACCAAATGGTTTGGTTAAAAATCCGCTCGCCTCCATTTTGTCCATTGGGTCCTAATAACGGGCCCGAATAATCATCAAATTGCCCATAAACCCGAATTGCTGCTTTGGTTGTTTTGGTCAGATCAAGATCGACATTAGAGCGAACAGAATAGTTTTTCAACTTTACGTTATTGTTGAAATTGTTCAATCCCTCAACTTTTAGCACCCCATTATCTACATTGTATGTTCCTGCAACATAAAACCGGGCTTTCTCGCCCCCGCCCTGTAAGCTAATATTGTTACGGGTATTTATAGTATAGTCTTTAATTAATTGATCGATCCAGTTGTTGCTTGGATATAGTAAAGGATTATCGCCTCTGGCTGTACCATCAATTTTGGTTTGAAGATAAGGTAAAGCGGCCTGAGGGTTTCGCGTTAGTGCGGCCTCATTTGCCATTCTCATATAAGTTATATTATCTGCAAATTGGAAATTCTTTGTATTTGATGAAACAGCCGTTTCTGATCTGACCGTAAAATTGGTGTTACCGGCCTCTCCAGATTTTGTTGTAATTAACACCACACCATTAGCACCACGGGCACCATAAACTGCCGATGCAGTGGCATCTTTTAAAACACTGAATGAGGCGATATCATCTGCCTGCAATCGGGCCATATCATTCTGTGTAGATTCTATACCATCAATTAAGATCAATGGATCTTGCTTACCTGTACCGAAAGTACCTAAGCCACGAATAAAAAACTGTGCATTATCTGCCCCTGGCTCTCCACTACGCTGATAGGCGATCATACCTGCTACACGCCCTTGCATCATCGTAGTTAAATTACTTGTTGGGCCTTTCAGTTCTTTTGGATTAATGGTTGTAATAGAACTGACCATACTTGCCTTTTTCTGAGTACCAAAACCCACTACAGCTACTTCATCTAAAGAGCCTACATCACTCACTAGCGTTACGTTAATAATATAAACGCCATCTTTATTTGGTAAATAATCAGCTACTATAACCGTTTTAGGTTTGTAACTGATTCCTGTAAACAGCAATCTACCCGACCTGGCCATTTTAATACTATATTTCCCATCAGAGTCTGTAGAAATTCCTTTTAGTGTACCAGACACTTTAACGTTTACGCCTGGTATCCCTCCAGATTCGTCTTTAACGATACCGGTTACGGTTACCTCGGTTTGTGCTGCTGCCGTTAAGCTAGAAGTTATAATTACAAAACAGAATAAAAATTTTAAAATTGACCTAAAGGCAATACTGTGTGGACGGAGCAGTATTTTATTTGGTAGTTTTTTCTTCATAAAAGTGGTTAAAATTGGTTAGGTACATCAATATTGAGATCGTAGCTTGCCCCTGCTCAAGATTTGTTGAGCCATTAGGAGTTTGTTCGATCGAAAATGTTTCGTCGGTAATGTTTAGGAAACGGCACATGAAGCGCCTTGTCCTTTCACATTTTTGATTGTTCTGCCCTTACTGGCTGTAAGGACTTCCTATTTTTGTTTAGGATTTTAAAAGAGTGGAGTAGATTTAGCTTTCTTCATAATTTTGGGATTAAGGATGAATAATTTGTTAAGGGTAATACTGATTTCGGGCAAACCTTCAATCAGCAATTAGTTCGACAGTAATGGGATATTTGTTTGTTTGTTTTAATCTTTTCATGATCGGTTAAAGGTTTAGGTTTTGCTTCTAAAAAAACAGGATACAGCTGCTTTAAATTTGCTGCATCCATTAATTATTCCAGGTAGTTAATCTGGAATAATTTGGATCGATCTAATATTCTTATACTTGGTTGAAACAAATTAACTATAAAAAAAGCGCTCGTAGTGAGGGGTAATACGGTAATAAGTAGGGGTTAAATTGTTATTTTTAGGCCATTTCCAGCGATTTTAAGACTTTCAATAAAAATTAAACGTTTAATTGACGTTTAATTTAAAACACATATTCAAATCACTTTCCCTGTTAGGGTAAAAATTGGTTTGTATGATCTGTTTTAGATCTGTCTTCTGAAGTGCTTATTTTGATTAAGCTACAGCAATAAACGTTCTATACCGAAGGTTATGGCGGTATAGCCATTTAGGCTGTTTGTTGTAAGAGGGCTCCGGTTAGATGTGTATACTGATTTGTATGTAAACAAAAAACTCTCACTATCTTTCTTTGCAGAAAGATAGTGAGAGTAGTTAATCATTAAATTCAAATAGGTTAATAGCCTGGGTTTTGAAGCATTGAAGGCATCTTCGAAACTTCCGACTGTGGAATAGGCATTAAATAATGTTGTGGATTAAATACGTGCTGACGGATGGTATTCACCACCTGATAGGTATACACATTACCTGTTTTAGTAATATTGATTGCTTTATTAAAACCGTTGTTTACATCAACAGCAATTTTCCACCTTCTAATATCATTCCAACGGTGATCTTCATTCATCAGTTCAATGCGGCGTTCGTTCTGAATAATTGTTCTCATTTCATCAACAGACATATTGGCCTTTAAACCATATAAATTATCAGCACCAGCTGTTATACCTGCTCTTTTACGAATGGCTACTAGTTTGGGATATGCCAGTGCTGTTTGTCCGGTTTCGTTAATGGCTTCCGCATAGTTTAATAAAATCTCTGCATAGCGGATTAACGGCCAGCCCCGTTCTGTATTGAAAGAACTGTTGCTTGATATATTTTCGTCGCACATTTTGCGGGCATAATAACCCGTTGTTGTTGGTCCTGTCCCGTTTGAAGTATACCCATCAGTTGCAGCACCGTTATAGGTATTTACCACAATTTTAGTACTGGTTGTGGTGCTGTAATACAGCGATTGATTGTAGATAATGGAATAACCAAATCTTGGGTCGCGGTTTGTGTACGGGTTTGCCGCATCATAGCCAGAAGTAGGGTCGGTAATTGCTTTTCCATTTTTCATTGGGAAAGCTGTTGCCAGTTGCTGTGTTGGTGTAGAATTTTTTGCGCCTCCCCTTGATGGTGGATTATAATAACCTTCAAAATCGCGGTTAGACGGTCGGTTAAAGCTGAAAATGTACTCCGAATTAACCCGTTTTAAAAAGACATTGTAAAAACCATAACCCGGAGCAGTTACATTATCTTCGAACAAGCTGTAGGTACCTGTATTAATTAATGTTTCAGCAGCGTCGGCTGCTTTTTGCCAACGTGCTACACTGTAACTGGGGTAACTTACAATTGGTTTTACAGCTGCCGATGCCTGGGTTATGGCGCCACCATTAAACAACGGACTGGCAGCATACAATAAAACCCTCGATTTTAGTGCTAAACATGCTCCTTTGGTTGCCCGGCCATAATCCTGTTCTGCATAATCATTGGTAGTGGGTAAAATATTTGCTGCAGCATCAAGCTCAGCCGTGATGTAATTAACGGATTCGTCAAATGATGCCCGGGGAAGATCGATCACATCGGTAATGCCGTAAACATTATCACCTTCAAGCGGAATTCCACCAAAATTGATCAGTAGCAAGTGATAGTACCATGCCCGCAAAAATTTTAATTCGCCGGTAATACGTTTCTTCTTCGCTTCTGAAAGTGGGATAACGGGCAATTTAGATAACATCAGATTTACCCTACGGATATTTGCATACGGGGTTGTCCAAAAATCAGGCAAACCACCCCCACTCCAAAAGTTGGTTGGCGAAAGTGTCCCATTGTACATGATCACCGCATTCTGTGTTGGTCCTGAATAGGCATATTCCGCGTCATCGGTAGCCATTTCGGTATTTCCGTGGCTGCTAAAACGCCCTTTTGCAAAACTATAAGACGAACTGCTATAAATCTGGGTAAGAAAGCGGATAGATTTTAAACTATCTGAAAACACTGAAGCCTCAGTTTCTCCAGTATCCGCTTTACTATCTAAGAAATCGCTATTTTTTTTACATGCTGCTATTGAAGCACATAAACATATCATTAATATTATTTTTTTCATGTCAATCAATTATCAAAACGTAACACTTAAACCTAAATTGATCATTTTTTGTGGTGGATATTTAATTCTGTCCTGTCCTGAATTCGATTCTGGATCGAATTGATAACGTTTATCCAAGCTCGACCAGGTGAGAAGATTATATCCATTGAGGTAGGTACGGATGCTCTGTACTTTTAATCTTTCGGTCAGCTTTTGAGGAAAATTATAACTGAATTCTGCATTTTTTAAGCGGAGATAATTCCCTGACACCAACCAAAATGTAGATGGATAAGCGGAAGGACTGCTTAAACCAGGACTTAAAGAAAGTAATGGATATTGTGCTGCATCTCCCAGTGCTGGTGTCCACGAATTTTGGTGGATCGAAGTTAAATTAGAGGAAAATGCCTGAATGGCTTCTGCCACCCCACGAACATTAAAGTTGGTTGCGGCCTGAAACAATAAACTTAAACCGAAGTTTTTATAGTTGGCTCGAAGTTCCAAACCGTAGTTCGTATTTGGTAAATTCGGATCTCCGTTTATAGACATATCATAACCATCAATTTTACCATCACCATTTAAATCGGCATATTTTAAATCGCCAATTCTTGGTGTGGTTTGAGGAACCGGACTTGAAGCAATTTCAGCTGCCGAAGTATAAAAACCAATCCACTGATAGGTTAAGATCTGGCCGATACTGTTACCTGTAAATGCCTGATAAGGATAAGCTGGAGTAGGTTCGTCGCGGTAAAGAATCTTGTTTTTGGCCAGTGAGTAATTTGCCCTCACAGAGAAATCTACATTGCCAATCTTATCTCTATAGCTGATCTCGATCTCACCACCCTGGTTTTGTACTTTACCCAAATTTACAGGCGGCAGGCCCACACCAAAAATTGATGAAACTGTACCTCTTGAAGTTAAAATATCGCTTCTTACATTGTGGAACAAATCGATTGAACCTGTGATCTTGCTTCCGAAGAGACCAAATTCCATCGCTACGTCTGTTTTCTTTTCCTTTTCCCAGGTTACATCATCATTACCCAATGTACCTTCTGAAATTCCGGTTTGCGTATTGTCTGAATAACCAAAAGATGCATTACCTCCATTGCTGTAATTTTGCTGATAGTAGTAGTTAAAGCCATCGCCGATGCGGTCGTTACCTACGATACCGTAGGAGCCTCTAAACTTTAAAAAATCGATAAACTTTACGTTATCCTTCCAGAATTTCTCGTTCGATACCACCCATCCGGCAGATGCTGCTGGAAAAAAACCATACTTTTTCTTGCTCACAAAACGATCTGAACCATTGTAAGCCGCATTAAACTGAAATAAATATTTATCGTCATAATCATAACCTACACGGCCGGTATAACCTTTAAAGTTGTTTGGCACAAAATTGTAAACCGCATTATCATTGTATTTGATTACCGTATTGATGTTGGTTAATGCTGTTCCATAAACGTGGTGGCTGTTAAAACTTCTATCGTAATTTAATATGGCCTGGGTAGTTAAATTCCTGACGGTACTACCCGCTCCGTAGCCGATAAAATATCTTCTTACACGATAAATATTCGGATCTCTGGGTTCGTAGGTATTGGCATCTGAATTGTAGATAAAAGATGGAAACTGATCTCTCGTCATACTTCTGGTATAATCGTAGGTACTTGCGTAAGAAAGCACCCCTTTTATCGATAATCCTTTGGTAATAAAATCTAATTTCTGGTTTACATTGGCCACTAAATTCATGTTATTACCGTATTTGCGGTTATAACCATAATGCGTAATCCTTCCTACAATATTATTTTGATTGTAGTTCGGGTTCTCGTCTCTTTGCCACTTGCTATAGCCAAAACTTCCATCGGGATTGTAAACCGGATAATTGAATGGAGCTAGCGAAGCGAAACTTACATAATCGTAAAAGATATCGTTATAACCAAAAGCACTACCGATGTTATTGGTATTGGTTACGCCCAAATTACCATACAAATCGATTCTGATATCCATTGTATTGGTGGCCTTAATATCCAGATTTGAACGGTAGTTGTACCGGTTATAGTAGAAATTGGAGTTTACACCTTGCTCTTCGCCGTAATTCCGCAACATACCATCCTGATATAGGAAACCCGCTGAAACAAAATACTTTACTTTTTCTGTACCGCCCGAGATATCAAAATTACCTTTTACCTGGCTACTGAAATCTTTGAACAGAATCTTTTTCCAGTCGTTGTTAGGATGTCCGTATGGATCAGAACCATCTTGATATTTCTGCAGATCGGTTTCCGTAAATCTTGGAGCCAAACCATCATTTGCCCTGGCCTGGTTATATAACTTTGCCGATTCGTAAGCATCTAAAAACTTTGGCATAACCGTAGGCTGCATTACACTGTATTCACTTCTAAAAGTAATCTGTGGTGTACCCAGTTTACCTCTACGCGTAGTAACAACCACCACCCCGTTTGCTCCTTTGATACCATAAATTGCTGTGGTTGCAGCGTCTTTAAGGATACTGATGTTTTCTACCTCATTGGCGTCGATGGCTGCAAACTGCTCCGGACTGTATTCAATATCATCTACAATGATTAAAGGTGTGGTAGAACCGCCATTGTATGAACTGATACCCCTGATAAAAAATGTTGCGCCATCTGATCCTGGTGCACCAGAACGTTGTTGAGAAAAGAAACCAGGCAACCTGCCAACCAAGGTGTTTTGTAAACTGGCAGACGGATTTTGACGGATATCGGCCCCGGTTATGGTACTCATGGACCCGGTTAAGGTTATTTTTTTCTGTTTACCATAGCCGATAACTACAACCTGCTCTAAGCCTTGTACATCGTCTTCTAACTGAATGTTAACAGTTTTTCTGTTGCCAACCACAACTTCTTTCGGAATTGAGCCAACAAATGAAACCACTATGGTACCGCTTGTTCCCTTTAACCGTAGGGTATAATTCCCTTTCCCATCGGTAACTACCCCATTGGTTGCTAAGCCTTTCTCTTTCACAGAAGCGCCTACTATAGGCCCTGTAGCATCGCTAACAGTTCCCGATACGACCTGGTTTTGTGCCATAACCAAATCGGAGGTTAAAAGCACAAGCAACACCAGTAAATATTGATATATATGTTTCATGTTATGATCTTATATTGGATTTTGTACTGATTGTTTACCAACCCTCGTTTTGAAGCAGTTGACTGTTTTTGGTTGTTTCTGCATAAGGTACCGGCATGTGGTAAAGTTTATTGGTAAAAACTGAAGTCACCACCGGAATATTTTCGTACGTGAAAGTGTTGTTGGCATTTTTGGTAATCTTAGTACCATTCAATGCTCCACTCAGTACGGTCGGTGCAATTTTCCACCTTCGGATATCCCAAAAACGGTGTTCTTCAAAAGCAAGTTCTACCCTTCTTTCATTCATAATCAGCGTTCTCATATTCTCCTGAGAGATCCCAACAGGAATGCCATAACGCGTATTTGCACCTGCTGTTATTCCTGCCCTGGTACGTAAAAGAATAATCTGCTTAACGGCATCTTCTGTTCTGCCTACCTCGTTTAATGCCTCTGCATAGTTGAGTATAATTTCGGCATATCTGAAAATGATAAAATTATGCGATTGGTTGGTGTAAGTACTATTGGTAGCAAAATTTCCCATAAACTTGCGCATGTAGTAACCTGTACGGGTTTGCACCGTTGTTCCTCCCGGTTTATCCAAACCACCCTCGTAGGTTTGCACCCCTCGGTTTAACCAGTTTACGCCGTTATAAAAAATGGTATAATCTAACCGGAGGTCTCTGTTGGTATAAGGCGCTGCCGGATTGTAGCCCGATGCTGCATCGGTAATCGGCAACCCGCTCCGCATGGTAAATGCATTCACCAAATCGGCCGTCGGACTTGTTCTACCATTACTCAATGCAGGTGCTCCATAACCAGATGGTGCATTGGTGGTTTCTATCCCCGTATTTACCGCAGCCTGTTTGCTCAGTATAACTTCAGTATTTTTATTGGTTAAAAACACATTGTTAAATACAGGCTGGAGTTGGTAATAATTTAAAGCATTAAGTTCTACCGCGGCATCAATTACTTTTTGCCAACGGGTAGCATCGGCTGTTGGATAACCTGTTAAGGCTTTTAATGTTCCATTTGATTCTACACCGCCACCATTATATAAAGGACTTGCCGCATATAAATAAGCCCTGCATTTTAAAGCGATTGCTGCTCCTTTAGGAATTCTGCCCCAATCCGAAGTGGTATAATTTGCGCCTGTTTCTAATCTTAAGCTATCTTTAACTACATCACATTCACTAATGATATAATTTATGCAATCAGCAAAACTGTTTCTAGGCAATTCGAGGTTATCTTCAAGCGTGAAAACTTTATTGCCGATTAATGGAACACCTCCATATCTTTTTAATAATTCGAAATATAACAATGCCCTAATGTACCTGGCTTCTGCTCTCCAATATTGTTTGGTAAGCGCCGCAACCGGCACCACATTAATATTGGCCAGAAAAATATTGGCCGCTCTAATGCCATAGTAACTGTTGCCCCAATAAGGATCGGGATTGTTTAGCGTACTTATCCTGCCATTTGTAAAATATTCTACCTGGGTGTTGTTTCTTGACGGAATAGCATCTCCTGAAGCTGCATCTAAAAAATCGCCGTCTATCCGGTTAAAACCACTTGGCATATAGTTGTATACACTGTTTAAAAAGAAACCTGCCACAGTTCCGTTTTTATCCTGATCATCCCAAACTAAATCTGCCTGGATCCAATCGCGAGGTTCGGTTTCTACCTTTTTACATGAAGTAATGGCCATAGCCACCTGAAAACCAAATAGCGCAAGTATGATATATTGTTTAAAATTTTTCATGTGATTAAAGTTTAATGTTGATACCCATATTGATCGATCGCTGGATTGGATAGTTGCCATTGTACACCTCCGGATCTACGCGATCGTAAGCAGCAAGTGTTACTAAATTAGTAGCATTGCCAAATACCCTGATGCTCTGTAAACCAATTTTCTTGGTCCAATAGTCCGGTATCGTGTAACCTACCTCAACATTTTTTAAGCGTACATAATTGCCCGAGTGCTGCCAGAAAGTAGAGGCAGCTTCGTTATTGATGTTTGTACCAACCGATAATCTGGGCATAGTAGCGGTAGCTGCTGTTTGAGGAGTCCAACGGTCGAGATTTTGTTCCCAAGCCTGTCCAAAACCATTGTTTTGAAAGGCCCACTCTGTATTTCCATTCAGGTAAATGGTGCGGTTCATTGCCCCTTGTATCAACGCACTAAAATCGAATCCTTTAAATTGAAAGCCTAAATTTAAGCCATAGTAGAACAATGGTTTTGCATTACCGATTGCTGTTTGATCCAGTTGATTGATGATCCCATCTCCATTCAGGTCGCGGTATTTAATATCACCGGGCTGTGCGGTGTATCCTTCCAATTTGGCACTACTATTTACTTCAGCGTTATTTTGAAATAAGCCATCAGCAATGTATCCAAAGCGCTGGCCAACGGCCTGTCCGGTTCTGGCCATCCAAGGGAAAGGTTGGTTTACCTCATTTTGATAGAGCACTTTCGATTGTTGCAATCCACCTGTAGCAGCAACATAATAGCTAAAATCATTCACCGTTTGCTGGAAGTTCAGTTTGAAATCCCAACCGGTATATCTGCTCTGGCCAATGTTTTCTAATGGATAGTTCTGTCCGATAAGCGCAGAGTTTTTACCTCTCTGCATCAACAGGTCGTAATATTTATTACGGTAATATTCGACAGTAAAACTCAACTTGTTGTCTAAAACCGCACCCTGTAAGCCTATATTAAACTTATTTGCTTTCTCCCATGTAATATTCGGATTGGCTAACGGCTGTTCATAAATACTGGTATTAGAACCTGGAGTAGAACCAAAATAAGTAGCTGTTCCATCAAAATACCTTTGAATGTAAACAAAGTAGCCAGGATTATCGTTTCCGGTTTTACCGTAAGAACCATACAGCTTTAAGCTGCTTAACCATTTAGTATCTTTTAAAAAGTTTTCCTTATTGATGTTCCAGGCGAGAGCCATGGCAGGAAAAAATCCATACTTATAATCGCCTGATGGTGGATAATAATTTGATCCATTATATCCAAAAGCCACATCGGCAACATATTTCTCATCGAAATTATAGGATGCCTTTCCCGAAATCCCTTGTACCGTATAAGGAAGATCTGAACCAGTAAATGAATTATCGTGGTTGGCGAGTAAAACTGCACTTACGCCATGTTTGTTAAAATTGTGGTCGTAACCAAGTGTTAGCTCCTCATAATCTGAGTGCCCCTGGTAATTGATGCCTGTATAATTGTTTTGTGTACCAATGCTACCATATTGGGTATAGACTTTGGTAGTTGGATTATAAAAAAAACTGGCGAACGATTTATTTCTATAGGTATTCTCAGACAATGTTGCATAAATTGAAGCCTTAGCTTTTAGCCAAAGTCCTTTTGTAATTTCATCAAATGTTCTTTTCAAGAATAAATCAGCCGATACATCTCTCTTATATGTTCCGATATAACCTGATGAAATAGCTTGGGCATAAACGTTGTTCTGATAAGATGAAGTGGTCGCAAAACTTCCATTTGGATTATAAATTGGGTAGGCATTGCTCGGTGTACTATAAATGGAACCCAATATTGATTGCGAACCATAACCAGGTTCGTTTCCATTGATTAAACGCCCCATCAGATTAATCCCTGCTGATAGTTTCTTGTTGATCTGCAGATCTACATTGGAACGGATGACATAACTTTTGTAATCGTTGTCGGTATTGTAAGTATTAAGATCTGAAGTCCTGAAAAGTCCATTTTGATCTACATGCTCAACAGCGACAAAGTATTTTCCAAAATCATTACCTCCCGATACATTTAAGGTATAATGATTGAAACGCGAAGTGGGCTTAGTTACCAAATCTTTCCAGTTTACATCGGGGTGGCCTTGTGGGTCGCTTCCGGTTTGGTAAGCCTGTAGGTCTGCTGCTGTATAAATTGGTGTTAGGCCATCATTCACCCTAGCCTCGTTGTATAAATTGGCATATTGAAATGAATTTAAGCCCTGTGGGAGTTTAAGTGATTTTTGAAATGCAGTTTGCGCAGTAAATGAAATGGTTTGCTTTGCCTTAGATCCCCTTCTGGTCGTAATTAAAATTGCACCACTTGCTCCTTTTACACCTAACATTGCCGTTGAAACAGCATCTTTTAAAACCGTAATCGACTCGATCTCTTCCATATTAAAAATGGTGAGTTGCCTTGGTATACCGTCGACAATAATTACAGGATTTTGTCCTCTCAGCGACATTGTGACTGCGTCAGAACCTAATGAACCAAGTGAAAGTAAGGAAGCGGTTCCATCAGTCCGGCCTTCGGAGCCTAACCTGCCCGAATTTTGATTGGTATATAAACCCGCTAAACGTCCGGTAATGGCGGATTTTATAGATGTTACAGGAGTTTTGGTTAAATCTGTTGTATAAACAACATCAGTTGCCATGGTGGATAACGATTGTTTAACCGTTTGATCATAGAGTATTCTAACTGGTTTTAATGCTGCAACGCCTGGATTTTTGCTGCTCACCATAATCACATTCTGGTCTTTCCTGATCTCAAGTTTTAGCACCAATGCGTTTGAAGCATAAACTTCAATCAGATCGCCAGTGCCATAGCTTAATTGAGCAATACCGTTGAGATCGGTAATGGCACTGGTTTTATTTTTCGTGTTAACAAGCTTAGCGCCTACAAGGGGAAGCTGATTTTCATCAACTAGGTAGAGGGATGGAGCCTTTTGCAGTGTATCAATATTCTGCTTAAAATTCAGGGCAGATTTAGCCTCGTTAGAAGCGTGCACCGGGATGATTTTAAACAGCAATAAAAACACAACCGAAAATTTCAGTAGTAATTTTTTTTGCATACTATAGGGATGTTTGGTTTAAAAAATTCTGCTCAGGTGAGCGGGTTTATTTAATGGTTATTTTAAAAAAGTATTAGTTAAATGCTTTTCAATTTGTAGAGAAAGATGTTAAATAAAATGTCGTTTTTTGCTCATATCTTATTTGTTTGTTACTTGGTCTAACAAAGTAACCATTAAATTACCCCTCAACTGAGGGGTAATACGGTAATTAATAGGGGTTAAATTGTTATTTTCAGGCTTTTTATGCTGTATTTGTACTTTTTGGCTAGAAATTAAACGTTAAATATACGTTTAACTTTAGAAAAGAAAGATTCGATAATCCATCTTCTTAAAGGGATATTTATTTAACAGATTAACCAGTTTACCTTGCTTTAAAACCGGAAGGAAACAAAAACTCTCCGAACCTTTCTTTACAGCAAGATCCGGAGAGTGAATTATTTAGGTAACCCGGATGTTTTAATAGCCCGGGTTTTGAGTCAACACCGCATCTTTATTTAATTGTATTTCGCTTAAAGGAATTGGCAATAACAAATTTTTTGTCGTTAAACCTGTAATCGGTTTTGATGCATCGTTCGCGTTTAAACGAAGTGTACGTTCTACTAAAGTTCCGGTTCTCATCAGCGTCATCCTCCTATTTTCCTCGCCGATCAACTCTCTGGCTCTTTCATCAAGAATAAAATCTTTAGTCATTTCTGCTGCACTAACCTGAGCCGCATTTGCCCTTGTTCTAAGTACATTTATGGTTGTGGCAGCTTCAGCTGTTTTACCTTGAGCAACCTGAGCTTCAGCTAACAGAAGGTAAGTTTCGCCCAAACGCATCAAAATGAAATCTTTGATCATCGCATAACCAAAAGTATCATTAGGATCAAAAGCGCCCCATTTGGTTGTACTTGGGCAAATATTAACTAACGTATCAGGACCGGTAAAAGGAACCTGTTTGCCATATCTTGCAGCATATATAGGGTTCGGGTCATTGTAATAATATCTTCTGCGGATGTTGTATTGAGAGTTCCTGATATCGTTACCTTTATACAAACCATAAAGTACCCAGTTGCTTAAGCGCAACCTACCAATTGAACGCCCGCCTAACGAATCGGCCAAAGCCATTCCTGCAATGTTGTAATAAGCAGCTCCCCATACCCTTCTTTGCTGTGGATTATCGGTGATACCACCAACTACCGCAGTTGGATTTTCCTGCTCTAACACCCAAATAGCCTCGGTATTGCCCTGAACTCGCCTTTCATTTCCATATTGGAACATATCTGAATAATAATCACCTGGCTGGCCGGTTTTAACACCATAACGGTTTCTGATCAGACTAAATTTCCCGCTACTGATAATCGCCTGTGCCTGTTGCTCGGCTAAATCAGGTTTCCCGATCCGGAGATAAACTTCAGCAAGAAGTTGCATAGCCATAAATTTGTTTGCCCTGCCATACATTTTGCCTTTGGAATTGGTTTTTACCGATTCAATATCAGGAAGGTTTGCCGCAGCATACACTAAATCTGAAACGATTAAATTATTTACATCAGCTATAGGTGCCCTTACAAAATCTATTTTTGGCCCTGCTAATGCATGTGTAATCAATGGCACACCACCAAACAAAGTTGCTAAGTTGTTGTAAGCATAAGCCCTGAAAAATTTAGCTTCGGCGCTTACCAGGCTTTTACCTTTTGCACTTAAGCTAGTTACACTTGGGTTTTCAATACCATCTACAATAATGTTAGTTAAGTTTACCATGATGTAGTCTCTATTCCACATGCGGGCTGCACCACCATCAGTAGAGGTTAGCGTAGCATAATTATAGTAAGGAATTTCTACACCTTGCTGGTTATTGGTTGCATTTGCAACATCAGTTCCAACCTGCCAAACGCTTGGCCAGCCCTGCTGATCAGCCCAGGAAAAAATTGTACTTGTATGGTTATACAAACCAATTAACGAGGCTTCGAATCCAAGTGAATCGGTGAGCGTTAATGGTGTATATGATGAAAATGGTTTCTCATCTAAAAATGCTTTTTTGCAGGATGAAAATGCAACAAATAGCACTGATAATGATGCAATTATGGTTATATATTTTTTCATGATGATTGTAAATTAACGTAATGAAACATTTAAACCCAATACGAAAGTTCTTGTTAAAGGATAATTATTTGTCCAGTCTGCTGCAAATGCCTGTTGATTTGCATTGCCATCGCCTGACCCTCTACTGTAAGTAGTTTGTTCAGGATCCCAGCCTACCCATTTGGTAAAAGTGTGCAGGTTACGACCACTTGCATATACGGTTAAACTACCCAGGTGAAGTTTATCTAACACTGACTGTGCGAAAACATAACTTAACGTCACATCCTTAATTCTGGTGTAGCTTGCGTCTGATGCATAGCCATAACCCAAAGTGTTGTTGTAAGATAATGCTGGCCTCGTTTGGCTCATGTTTTCAGGCGTCCAGTAACCAATTTCAGCAGGCGTATTTCTTCTTCCGGTTTCATCACCATAACCCAGATCAGTATTGTTTCTGGTCATCCCTTGAGCAGTTTGAATGAAAATGCTCAGGTTGATGTTTTTGTAGTGGAAAGTATTGGTTAAACCACCGGTCCATTTGGGATCAATTTGACCTAGAATCGTTCTGTCATCGGCCGTAATTTTACCGTCGCTGGTTAAATCAGCAAATTTCAGGCTTCCTGGTTTTGCTGTTGGGTCTTGTTTAGAAACGTCCTCTCCCGTTTGCCAGACACCTGTCATTTGATAATCATACACTACTCTAATTGGCTTACCTATAAACCATCTGTTTCCTAAATCGTCTTTTCCATCGCCATATAAATTGGTAATTTTATTTTTGTTAGTCGCAAAAACAAACATGGTTTCCCAACGGAAATCTTTACCAGCAATATTTTGTGTATTCAAAGTGATCTCTAAACCTTTATTCGTTGTTTTACCAATATTTTCTAACACTCTTGAGTAACCCGTTATAATGGGTAAAGCTCTGTTTAATAAAAGACCTGATGTTTTATTCTGATATGCTTCTATACTACCATTAATCCTGTTGTTAAGAATACCGAAATCTAAGCCAATATTTGCCGTTTTTGTGGTTTCCCATTGTAATGATGCATTTCCTAAGTTATTTGGAGCAACACCAATCGTACTTATCCCATTAAATGGAGAGCGTAAAGAACCTTCTGTAGTTATGGTTCTGTAAACATCTACAGCCTCATTACCTGTTTTACCGTATGATAATCTTAGTTTCAGGTTATTGAAAAACTTGGCGCTTTTCATAAAGTCTTCGTTAATGATATTCCAGCCAATTGCAGCAGAAGGGAAAACACCGTATTTGGTTGTATTTGCGCCGAAAACTGAAGAACCGTCTCTACGTGCAGTTAAAGTCAGTAAGTATTTGCTGTCATATGAATAAAACAAACGACCCATTTGTGAGTTCAATCCATATCTATCACGGTAAGATCCACTGGTTTGTGTAGCTCCGGCACCCATATTATTCATGCCTAATTCATCATTGATAAAACCAACTGAACCAGCGGTAGTAGAACTGTATTGACGCTCCTGAGCACTGTATAAAGCCGTAAAGTCGAAGTGGTGCTTTTTAATGTCTTTAGAATAACTTAAGATATTTTCAATAGTATAACTGTTTGTAGAGGCATTGAAACTACTTGCGGTACCATTTAAATCATTGGCTAAACGGCCAATATAACTTCCTCTTCTTTCCGGAAAATAAGTATAACCTGCGTTTAAACGAAATTTCAAGCCTGTTAACACTCCGGGAAACTTAACTTCGGCATATCCATTTCCATTAATATTGGTTGTTCTTCTGATTTGAGTAGTTGTTAAACCTAACAGTGGATTCGTGTACAATTGCTCCGGACTCATCGGGTAAATTGTATATGTTCCATTTGTATTATATTCCTGACCATAAGGACTCATCGCCGTTGCTAACAACAAGTTTGCCCTTCCACCGTCGAAGTTATTACTGGTTAAAAATAGTGATGTACCTATAGTTAAAAAACTGGTTACATTAACATCCAGGTTAGAACGCAAACCTATACGTTTAAAATTATAACCTTTAATTACACCTTTCTGATTAAGATAATCGCCTGAAATGAAATATTTAACATCCTGTGATCCGCCCGAAATACTAACATTATGATCCTGAATTACACCCTGTTGGGTTGCTTCTTTAACCCAATCGGTTGTGGTACCGGCATTATAAGCAGGAAGTTCACCGATATTTGGAACTGGTCTTTGTTGTACCTGGCCGGTTTGTTTAAGCATATCAGCATATTTTTGAACATAATCTGCACCGCTTCCTGGCTGCAAAATATGTGCAATATTATCGATACCTGCATAACCGCTGTAACGAATAACCGGTTTACCCGTTGTACCTCTTTTTGTTGTGATTAAGATAACACCATTTGAGCCATTGGTACCATAAATTGCGGTAGCACTCGCATCTTTCAGAACCTCTACAGACGCAATATCGTTTGGGTTAATGTCATTTAATGAACCACCGGTTTTGGTCAAAGGCACCCCATCCACAACCACATAAGGCCCAGTAGTTGCGCTTATTGAATTCTGACCTCTGATTAATGCATTCGGCTGACTTCCAGGAACAGATGATGTAGTGCTAACATTTACCCCTGCTACTGCGCCTTCAATTGATTGAAGAACATTTGTTACAGGTAATTGCGACAACCGTGCTTTAGGTACAGAAACAATCGAGCCGGTAACATCAGAACGCTTTTGCGTACCATAACCTATTACAACTACATCTTGTAAGTTCTTATCCTTATCCTCTGCAAGGATGATGCTCAGTTGCGTGTCATTAGCTACCAATATGGTATTGGTTACATAACCTACAAAAGTAATCACTAAACTTTCTCCTTTTTGGGCTGATATTTTGAAATTTCCATTGGCATCGCTGGCCACCACCTGAGTAGTTCCCTTAACACTAATGGAGGCACCTGGAATGGGGTTACCTTGATTATCTTTTACTTTTCCAGAAATTGAGATTTGAGCAGTTTGTGCAATTGAATCGTTTGATTTACCTAAGGATAGGATTAAAGCAAACAAAAACATTACCGCACACTTAGATGTGGCTAGTAGTTTTCTTTTCATTTTTTAAGATTATTTGGTTAGTTAATAATTGAACCGCGAGAGGAATTCAAAAGGGTAGTCTATCAAAGTATTTTATTAAAATATTAATCAGACCTGATGTGGAAATTATGCATGAATGGGGATGGATTGATTACAACAAAGTAACCATAAAATACTAGTGGAGTGAGGGGTAATACGGTAATAAGTAGGGGCTAAATTGTTACTTTTTGTTAGAATTTGCCTTTTTAGCCCCTATTTTGAAGATTTTTAAACGTTTAGTCTACGTTTAATTTTTTTATTGTATTTAAGATTGGTTGATCTATTGCCTTCAAAATATTCTGATCAGGTTTAATCAGTTCTAAAACCGCGATATCATTCTTGCCTTTTTTCAACCATTCTTGAGGAACATATAACGTTTGTTGTGGACCGATTGCCCAGTATTTCCCTAGGTTGTGTCCATTAACCCACACTACCCCTTTTCCCCAATCGGTCATATCTAAATAAGTATCCGCAACTGTCGAAATCTGGAAAGATCCTTTTTGTAATGTTGGTCCGTTTCCACTTTGTTTTGAAGGAGCAGCCTTTGCAGTATAACCAGCAATATTATTAAAAGGGAAGCCGTACATCAACCAGTTTTTAACTTCGGTACCATCGAAAGTTACCTGTTCGGTAATTCCTTTTTTGTTTTCTAACAGATACTTTCCAAAGTTTACCCTGCCCATATTTTCTACAAAAATATCGAGTTGTACTTCGCCTTTCGGGAGTGTTAATGCCAAAGTATTTTGGTTTAACCTACGGTCTAAAATACCTGCCCTTTTCTGGTTGATAAAAATCAGTGCATAATCCCGTAGTTGTTTAATCTGAAGTTCGCCTTTTTTACCTCCCTTAATGGTCGTTCGGTAAAGCACATAGCCATAATCCTGGCTAAGATCCTCAAAAGTTAACGGTGTGCTATTTTTCACTGCTTTTGGCAGTGCATTAAATAAAGTTACTTTACTCTCCAGTTTAAAAGGTGCAATTGCGATACTTGGTTTAGCAGCTGGAATTGGCGGTAAACTTTGTCCTGCCGGAAGATGTTTTTCGATCACACTTCTAAACGCCCTGAATTTTTCAGTTGCATTTCCAGCCTCATTTAAAGGCGCATCGTAATCATAACTACTGGTTTGTGGCTCGTAAGGTGAAATATCTTTATAGTTTGCCCCGTTCATAAAATCGCGCGTTGTACCGCCATGGAACATGTACATATTGATCGAGATGCCTGCCGCTAAAACAGAATCTAACTTTTTGGTGTATTGCGCTGCAGGAACGGTGTGATGAGGTGTTCCCCACCAATCGAACCATGCAGGGTACCACTCCGCTATAAAATACGGGCCTTTTCCATTATGGTTCTCATTTACCAACTGCCTAATTTTTGCCGGATTATCGATTCCGTTTACGGCTGGCAGTAGTCCGTCTAAATGCCCATCTCTTACATCTGCAGCAGGATCGCAGGTATAAAGCAATCCATCAAAACCTGCTTCGATAAACATTTTTCTGTTGATATCTAAATAATTTTTATCAGCAGCGTAAGAGCCGTATTCGTTCTCTACCTGTACCATAATAATATTACCACCGTGGTTAATCTGCAATGGCGCCAACTGCTTTCCTACTTCAATAATATACTTCTTATACTCATCTAAATATTGTTTTTCGGTACTTCTCACCACAAGGCCTTTTTCATTCTGTAGCCAATAAGGATAACCACCAAACTCCCATTCGGCACAAACGTAAGGACTTGGTCTTAAGATAACCCAAAGGCCTTCTTGCTGGGCGATTTTCACAAATTCGGCAATATTATTATTCCCCGAAAAATCGAATTTTCCTTTTTGTGGTTCATGCAGATTCCAGAATACGTAAGTACCGATCGTATTTAGTCCCATTGCTTTGGCCATCTTCATACGGGCGCGCCAAGCCTCTTTTGGTACACGGGGGTAATGTAACTCCCCAGAAATTATCTGAAAGGGTTTTTCATCTAATAGAAAATCTGTTTCTCCTAGCTTAAACGTATGTTTAGCTTGCTGGCTAAAAGCTGATAAGGAGAAACATATCGCCACCAACCATAATAATTTTGCTTTCATTTTTTAAAGTTGTTTTAAGATGAGCCGAATTTTGGGCAAAAAGAATCCCATTTGCGCATTTTTACACAATTCATCATCTAGATTTATATAAAAATTTTGTTTTTTTCTCTACTTTTTAAACACGCTCAGATCCCATTCATCTGCCCAGTTTATCGAAATTTTATCGTTCTCAAATTTGATTGGCAACCACAAGTAACGGCCATCAATGGCGTTTTTCGGTTCCCATTTATCAGCCATAAAAATAAATTCTCCTTTTTTGCCTGGTGCTGGCAACACATGCGTACTCTGCCCGCCATAGGTTAGCTTAGCCCCTTCGCCCTGGCATGGATTCCCCATATAAGTCCAAGGGCCCCAGATGGAGCTTGCTTTGAACCATCTTGCCGGATTTGGCGCCCAGCCTGTACAGCCCGAACCAACCATATAGTAGGTTCCATTTTTCTTAAACAAAGCTGGTGCTTCTGTTTGCTGCCCCACATAAATTCTGATAAATTTTCCTGTATGCCCTAAATAATCAGGGGTTAACTCAGCCAAATGCAACGTGAAATTTTCTTCCGAAGAGAATATATGATAGGCTTTTCCATCATCGTCTACAAAAACGGTCATATCTCTTGCCATTTGCCCACCGGGTAAATCCCTACAGAAAAAACCATCACTTTTATTGGCCGGTTGTTGGCAATTTATCATATCTTTTTCTGCTGTTCCTGCTGCATAAAAGGGCATTTTCTCCGGATTTGGACGATAACTCTTGATAAAAGTATATGGACCAGTTGGGCGATCGGCTACCGCAACACCCGATCTTGCAGCTGCATAACCTTTGCCTAAAAGTTCTAAGTGAAACCACATCACAAACTTTTTGGTTTTCTTGTTATACACCACTTTTGGGCGCTCCAGGATCGAGCCTTTAGCAATGTCACTTTTCAGATCTTCTGAAACCGGAAGTGCAATACCTTCATCTTTCCAATTGTATAAATCCTTTGATGAGTAGCAATGTACGCCTACCTGTGCCGTATTGCCTTTTTCACCTTCAATCTTATGCTCACCAAACCAATAGTAAATGCCTTTATATTCGACAATGCCTCCGCCATGGGCGTTAATATGAACACCTTTATCATCCTTCCAAAGTTTACCGGGCGTAAAAGAAGTATATGTTTGTTGTGCTGAAACATAACTATTTAGCCCTAAACTGAAGGCGATAAATCCTAAAACAAAACTGATTCTCTTATTCATCATTTTAATTAAATAATTTTTAACGTTACAAAGACGGTAATTACCCACATCTGCTATTTATTTTAAACTGGCACTGTGATCGTTTTCAAAATTCTCGCCACTCCAGATCTTTTGCGCACTCCATTTCTCTGCTGGGTTGGCCCAAAATGGGTCTGCTTCTGGCAAACCTAATGGCAAAAAGATATTTGAAGCAATGTACGGGCTGCCCTGGTTGTTATAGAAATCGCCAAGATTTGGCTGATCGCCATATAAACCTATCGTTAACCAACCATTTTTATAGGTAGTAGGGCTCTCTAAAGTTTTTTTGATTACGGCGGTTAAAGCGCAACGTACCTGAGCCGGACTTAACTGTTTTGGCAATGCTTTTCTCCAGGCCATATCGGCCAAATGATGAAATGCAGCACCACGATAAATGATGGAGCGACCAGTTGCAGGGTAAGTGCCATCGGCGTTAATTAATCTTTCCTGAATGATGGCATACCGCTCATTGCGCTTTTTAATCTTCTCGAACATCTCTTTATAACTGTTCGTTTTAGCACCAATGATATTGGCCAAAGTAGCCAGATAAGGGTGGATAACATAACTGTTGTAATAATCGAATGCAAAGGATGTTCCATCGGTGTACATTCCATCGCCTGTGTACCATTGTTCCATTTGCTGCAGGGCATAATCAACACGCATAGGATCCCAACTGTAACCAAATCTGGCCAGAAAGGCTTCGTTCATAGCCGAGAATAATAACCAGTTAGAAAAAACAGGTTTGAATCTTCTGGTGGTAGCGATCGATTTCATCATCAGTTCCTGGTTCTTCTTATCCAGATTTTCCCATAACCAAGGTGCACGTACTAAAGCTAATGCAACATAAGAAGCATCTACCAGTTGTTGCCCACCGATATCGAAATTCATAAAATCTTTGGCATTAGAGTCTAAAGCATTTTTTAGTCCCTGAATGGCCCACTCCCGGTACTGTTTCCTTAAAGCTACTTCTTCTGTCGAACCTCCTTCTAACTGCAACCATGGCGCAATACCACTTAAAACCCTACCCAAAACTTCTACATATTGTACTTTAATGCGGTGTTCTTTATTATCTATATGGATAGAAGTAACTTTTGGCATCGCAATACGCAGGCTGTCTTTAGCCAGGTTATATAAAACGGGTTTCACCATCTTATCCATCTGTTGCAACCAAAACTGCCGATCGGTTAAAACCGCGTTTTTGGTATTCTTGGTTTTCTTTTGCGCAAATGCGTAACCGCCAGCCAAGACCATCAATAAACCCGTAATTAAAATATTTTTAAGTCTCATTTTTTCCTATAAAAATTTAGTTTTTGTTTGATAAATAGCGGTACATTTCGCAACCAGCCAATAAAAAGGCCCCTACACCAAAATTCGCCGTAGAATTTACATCAACCACCTGCCCCGGAATGGCTTTCTCTCCTATTGGCTGTACATACCCCAGTTTACCGTTAGGTTGTAATGCGGTTTTGGTTAGGTATGTCCATGCTTTTTGTGCTGCAGGTAAATAGTTTTTTTCTTTTAAATAACCGTTGTTTATCCCCCATAGCAAACCATAAGTAAAAAAGGCTGTTCCACTGGTTTCAGGTCCAGGGGCATGTTGCGGATCGAGGATACTTCTGGTCCAATAACCTTCTGCCTGCTGGCTTTTAACAATTGCTTTGGCCATATTCTGGTACTTGCTCAGGTATTCGTTCCGATGTGGATCGTTAAGGGGCAGATCTTTTAACACTTTCGCTAAACCTGCAAACACCCAACCATCACCTCTTGCCCAAAAATCTTTTTTGCCGTTTACACTTTTATGCTTCGGATAAACATATTTGGCATCCCGATAATAAAGTTTTTCCTTTTTATCATACATAATGCTATTCGAATACATAAAATATTCGTACAGCTTATCGAGGTATTTTTGATCTCCACTTACTTTATAAAGTTTGGTCATAACAGGCATTACCATGTACAAACCATCGGCCCACCACCAATAGTCGTTATTGGGTGTGCTCATTTCGTATTCCATTACCTCTTTTGCCCTTGCAATTTTATATTCTTCGGGTTTTAAGTGGTATAAATCAATATAGGTTTGAAAACAGATCTGCCAATCGCCAAATAGCACATGCTCATCTGTTTCGCCATATTTATATTTCCAGTTGGATTTATCAGTTGATTTTGCGCCCATCCATTTGTTATAAACGGCCCAATCTTCTGAATATTTACGGTAAGTTTCGTTCTTGGTAATTCCATAAACCTCCATATTTCCGGTATGGTAGGCAGCATGATCCCAGAAAGCACGTACTTCGGGTTTATTGTTGCCTTGCCAATAGCTATTTGCGCGGTTGATCATTTCGAGCACTTCCTCTTTTGAAGTCGAAGTTTGTGCATTTACAGCTGTGCTGCTAAAAAACAACAATAAGAAAAGCGCCTCATACAATTTTAAATTCATTAGTGTATTGGTTTAATGCCGTTTACGGTTGGTATTACAGGTTTAATAGTTCCATCAGTATTAAATTCCATTTTATCGATGCAAACTTCGCGGTTGTAGCCTGCAGCACTCCCCATCGAAATTCCTTTTGGTCGCGTAAAACGATGGTAAACCATATACCATTCATCTTTTCCGTTAACTTTGATTACACTGTTGTGCCCTGTTCCATAAATACCTTGTGTTACATCTTTTGCCAGAATCAGGTTATTTTCCGGAATGGTTATTTTTCCTATAGGCGAATCAGAAAAGCCATAACGTACCCGATAATTTTCGCTCCGTGTATCATCTTCAGACCATAAGAAGTAATACTTTCCATTACGATAAAAAACTTCGGTACCTTCTCTAAAACCATTGTTTGGTGTAATAACTTTAATCTCATTGGTATCAATCGAAACCATATCTTCTTTTAATGGTGCAACCGCCATATACCCATTTCCCCAATACAGATAACTTTTGTTGGTTTTAGGATCATTAAATACATCAGGATCGATCTCCTGGCCACCTTTTATTCCTTTTGGTTTGCTTGAAATTAAAGCCTTACCACTATCTTTGAACGGACCGGCTGGATGATCAGCAACAGCAACTCCAATTTTCTGTGCTGCTGTGAAATAATAAAAATACTTATAAGCGCCGTTCACTTTCTTTTCGATAATGGTGGGAGCCCAGGCATTCTTTTTCGCCCACGAAACATCTTTTTCAAGGTCTAATATTTTACCTTCATCTGTCCAGTTAACGAGATCAGTTGATGAAAAACTTTTAAAATAGGTACCACTCCAGTTATTAAAACCATCGCTGGTTGGATAGATGTAATATTTACCTGTTTTATTGGAATAAATAATTTCCGGATCTGCGTAATAACCTTTTAAAACAGGATTATTCGCTACAGCTACACTTACCGAATAAATTTTAGGTTGTTGATTGGCAATACCCACCTTAATTTTTACAGGACCCTTAGTAAAATCTAATTTCCCTTTTGGTGCGATACTGATTTGATTAAAGGTATTAAACTGCGGATCAAAAGCTTTTAAATCAGTCCCATAATTTACAGGCAGATAAAGTTTTTGATTTGCGCTGTCTAAAACAATATTATTTTGACTTATTGCTTTATTATGAGCGCTTTGCAAAACAGATTCGACAGTATACCACTGATTGAGCAACCGGTTTAACTCTTGTTGATTAATAGGCAAAATAGTTCCGTGCCTTGGGTGAAAATCCATGGTAATATCTTGATCCACCACACTAAAATTTGTCAGATCTTTACTTTTGGTAAACTGATAGTGGCCTTTCATATACACATCGTACATCAGGATATATTCGTCGCTATGATTCAGTTTAAAAACACCAGCTCCTTCTACAGCCTCTTTGGTCTGTTGTAAATATTTATCCTGCTGCACATAACCTGTGGTGAGTTGATGGGAAACTGCTTTTTTTATGCCGTTGCCATTTCCTTCTGTTTTAAAGAATAAATTGTATTTCCCTTTGTCGTAAATAATGTCGCCATCAATACAAGAACCATTGGTTGGGCTAAAAAAGAGCTGTTTTGGGGCTGTTTCCAAATCTGTAAAATCTGCATTGGCGTAAGCATAATAAATTTTATCAGGATCATCGCCATGCTTCATCGACCAATAAACCATATATTTTTTGGCAGTTTTATCGTAAATGGTCTGTGGAGCCCAAACACGCAGCAGATTTTCGTTATTTGGAAAACGTTTTTGAATATTAACAACTGCCGATGTCCAATGGATCAGATCATTTGATTTAAGCAATACCATTGCCCTGTTCGAATTCCAGCCATTGGCCGAAACCATATCGGTAGCCACCATGTAAAAGGTTTTGCCATCTTCGCCACGCAAAATATGTGGATCGCGTATACCTCCGGTACTGCTGATTTTTTCGGAAGAAATGATCGGATTATTATTGTTTAAAGCCTTGTAATGGTAAGCATCGGTGCTCACCGCAAAACGGATCGCTTCTTCTGCTTTAGCGTTTCCGGTAAAATAGGCAAATAAATACGCCGTATTTTCTTTGGATACCTTAGCTGTTTTTATGCTTTGTGCCTCTACCAGATTTATTGATAACAAGAACAAAACAACAAGTAGAGAAAAGTTATATTTGATAATGGAATGTTTCATTTTAAGGTTAATTCATTATTTATTTTTTGGTTTCCAATCTAGGGTCTGCACTATTGTTGGTGCCTGGTTAGCCTTTCCTTCTCCATCTACCTGGGTAACATGCTGCAGAAACAGGCTCAAAATCCCTTTGCTTTTCCAAAGTTCGGTATCATAACTGGGTTCCCAATCGCCAAGGCTTTTTTGAGTAAGATCTTCAACCTTCCAATTTCCTGATCCAAGTTCACCATTCAAAGCAATTGAAACCTTATTACCTCGTTCAGCATCCCTAAACAACAATCCCGCAGCATAATATTTTCCATTTGGCCAAACGATAATCTGTGGCCGCGAAATCGGAATCTGTTTGGTACCTCCTCCACTTAAACTAAAAGCCGTTTTTCTAAAGTTAAGGTTGCTTACTTCCCAATGGTCGTCTGTTTTAAAAACCAGGTGATATTGTGGTATGGTTTCGTTCGTATCACGCCAATAACCTGCAATAAATATCTTGCCTTTGGCATCGGCAAACATTGATGTCTGGTTAATCAGCTCGCTTTTTTGCGGAATTTTAATTGCATATTCTGCATTAGTGGCAGTAATGGGAAGACTATATTTTTCATTGGTAGATTTTAACCAGGTTAAACCTCCATCGGTTGATTTGGCATAACATAAATCATGGTTACTGGCCACATCAGGGCTTTCGCGCCACACCCACGATAAATGGATGGTTCCAACCTGATCTATAGCTACCTGCCAGTATGCATTTCGCTGTCCTTCGCCATCAATCATCCCATCCTGTACACGTGTCCATTTTTTAGTCTTCAGACTATAACGGTTTATCATCAGGTTTCCGTTTCCAGAGCCACCGTCGCGGTAAAAAAATAAGAGGTCGCCGTTTGCCAGCTTATAAAACTCAGGATAACTGACTTTATTTTCCTTTACAGAAAGCATCACTTCTTTATTCCCTAAGGTTAATGAACCTGCTGAAACTGATTTGGCATAGTTTAGATTGTTATTATGCTGGCCCCAGGCAATATGAAGGAAACCATCACCATCTACCATAATGCTAATTGATTTATGAGCGTCGGTGGCATCGCCTTTATAGGGCGTGGTAATTAATATCCAACGGGTTGAGCCGATTTTGCGTTTGGCCAATACCACATTTTGTTCTTGATCATAATAAGCAGCATACTGGCTATCTTTAAAGCTGATTAAAGAATTTTTACGAAAAATAACAGTATTTACCGAGTTGTTTGCCCAGCCGTTACTGGCAATGGTACTCAGTTGTGTTTCTTGTGCAACACTCATCAGGTTGATACCGATGAATGTGCAGATTAGAAATATACTTTTATTTAGGGATTGATACATTATACGTTTTAGGCTGCTCGGTTTCTTACATTTGGTGAAGCCGAAGTACCGAAATTTTTAAGCTTTACACAGGGGGCTAAATCATACTTTGCAGGGGGCGTTTTAAGATAAACGCATTTAAAAACCAAAATAGCGTAACTTTTATGTTGTGGCATTAATATTATAGTATTTATGAAAACTTTTCCGGTGTTTCTTTATAAATTCTGACGGCGTTAATTTAAACAGCTTCTGAAACTGTTCTCTAAAGTATTTACTGTCATTTATACCTACCCTAAAGGCAGCTTCGTTAATATTTAAATTGGTATTGATTAACAATTCGGCTGCCTTTCTTAGTCTGATAAAACGGATAAAACCATTTATAGACTGACCTGAAGTGGCCTTGATCCTTTTGTAGAGATTAGAATGGCTCATTCCAAGGTCAGATGCCAGTGTTTTTACGTTAAAGCTGTCTTCCATCAGGTTTTCTTCTATAATGGTAATGCACTTTTGAAGAAAGCCCTTATCCTCATGAGAAACTTTATGGGCATCACTCTTCAAGGTTATTTCATTGTAGAAATAAGACTGAAGATTGGTCCTGTTTTTAATAATGCTATTAATTTTAGCCGTAAAAAGCTCTTTATCGAAGGGTTTACTGATAAAATCGTAGGCACCAACTTCGATTCCCTTAAGTTTTACCTCCGGACTAGGGTCGCCGGTTAACAGAATTACCGGGATATGGCTCAAGGCGGAATCCTCTTTAATCGACTTACAGAGTTCGATACCGTTAAGTCCATCCATGTTTACGTCAGATATTACGATATCAGGCAAATATTCTTTACAGAGTTTTAGTCCATCTGTACCATTTTCGGCCTTGTAAATTTTGAAATTATCCTGGAAAATATGCTTGATGTAATCAATAATTTCGGGGTTGTCGTCAATAACCAAAATCGAGTGTAAATCTGAAATGAGCAATTCGAGGTTGCCCACATTCTCGGCATCGCTATTTTCTGCTTCTTCCTCTTGCGCAATGAGCTCATTTACATAGGTTAATTCGTTTTGAAAAACACCACTTTGCTGCAAGTTTGGCTCTCCAACCGGAATATCGATCAAAAATATGGTACCCATTCCTTGATTGGAACGGAACGAAATTTTCCCTTTGTGCAATTCTACAAAGTTTTTGGCGAGGTAAAGACCAATACCGAAGCCCATCTTTAGCGATTCGTTTGACATTACCTTATAAAATTTATCGAACAATTTTTCACCCACATGCGCCGGTATGCCCGGACCACTATCGCTCACCTCAATTTGCACCCGCATACCAAGGGTTTTAACACTGAATTTCACAAAACCGCCTTTTGGGGTGAATTTAAGTGCGTTAGAGAGCAGGTTAAAGAAAACGATTTCGAGTTTGTCTTTATCTGCATAAATATCCAGTTCTTCTTCCTCGCACTCAAAAGTATATTCGATATGGTTCTGCTTTGCCAAATAATTAAAGCAGAGGAAAATCTCATTTGTAAATTTGTAGAGGTTGATCCTTACAATCTTCAAGGCGTCGTTTTCACTTTCTGTTTTTCTAAACAGCAATAACTGATCTACCAAACTTAGCAAACGCCTCGAATTGCGGTAAACAACATTTAAATCGTTCTTCTCTTGTCCGGGGTCTTTCTTGTGGATAATATCTTTAATCGGATTAACAATTAAGGTTAACGGCGTTCTCAGCTCATGCGAAATATTGGTAAAGAAGTTCAGTTTTTTCTCATTCAGATCCTTTTCACGCTCCATTTTAAGGTTGGTAATTTCTACCTCGTGTTTTAATCTTCTCTGGCGGTTACGATAGGTTTGAAAAAGATAAAACAGGGAAGATCCTATAATAAGGTAAATGGTATAGGCCCACCAGGTGCGGTACCAAGGGGGTAAAATCCTAATCATTACGATCTTTTCATTGTTGCTCCAGGCACCTTCGGTATCGGTACTTTTAATGTGCAGTTTATACTCACCTTCATTTAACCTGGAATAATAGGCTGTGCTTAATTTGTTTACATAATTCCAGTCTCTATCCCAACCTTCGAGGTAATAGGCATAAGAAATCTGATCCTGAAAAGAAAATTCTATTGCTGCATAATCGATAGAAATCACCGCAGCACTAAATGGGATTTCTATGCGTGCTAAATTAACAACAGAGATATCGTTATAACCTGAATCCTGATCGAGCGGAATATTATTGATCCTAAAATCAGTCAGCACCATTTTTGGTATCCGTTTATTTTTCTTAATGCTATCGGGCGAAAACAAGTTGAAGCCCCCTATTCCACCAAACAAAAAGTTACCGTTTGCAAGTTTTAATGCTGCATTATAATTAAACTGATTGCTTTGTAAGCCATCGGTGGCATAGTAATTTTTAAAGCTTTGGTGTGCAACATCAAATTTTGATAAACCATTATAAGTGCTACACCATAAATTACCTTGGGCATCCTGAAGGATATTGAGCACCGAATTACTTGGTAACCCATCGCTCTGGATGTACCGCTTTATTTTTTTGGTTTCGGGATCAAAAAGCAATAAACCTCCACCTTCGGTGCCGATCCATATTTGATGATTAAAATCTTCCTGAATGGCCCTGATGGCAAAATTGATCTTTGTATAGCTATGTTTTTTGTTTATCGGATCAATTTCGATCAGTTCGGTATAATTCCCTGCCCAGAGTCTTCCTTTCGAATCCTGGAACAAGCTGTGGATATCCTTTAGATTATGGTCGAAAAGTTCAAATTTATCGGCAATTTTATTGTAACGATACAATGCACCACCTTTTGTAGTGCCTACCCAAATATTCTGTTGTTTGTCTTGATAAAGCTTCCAAATGTTAATGTCATCAACGCCTTTATAGGTATTGTAACAGTTGTAGTGAACAAATTTCCCGGTTGTTTTATTAAAACGATCTATCCCGCCGCTAAAACTGGCCACCCAAACGTTGTGATCTGCATCGTTTAAAATACTGGTAACAAAATTACTGGTTAAAGAGCCTGGATCGCTGGTTTTGGCATAATTGGTAAAAGTATTTTGCTTTCTGTCCCAAACACTTAAACCACCTCCATCAGTCCCGATCCAAATATTTTTGTTTTCATCTTCACTAAAAGAAAGTACAAAATTGTTAATTAAGGAATTGCTTTTTAATGGATCATGTTTAATAGTCGTAAACTGCTCGTTTTCTGGATCGATGATGTTAACCCCACCACGTAAGGTTGCGATCCACTTTCTAGATTCGCGGTCTTCATAAACCTGGGCGACAGAATTACTGCTCAGTAAGCCTTTTTCTTTTCCTGCAGATAGGTAATTTGTTTTTTGATTTTTTGTATTGTAAACAGCAATTCCTCCCCCATCAGTTGAAATCCAGAGCTTTTGTTGCCGATCAAACAACAAACTCATAATATTCTCATTGCTTAAATGCTGGTTAAACTTGGTGAGGCTACTATTGGCTTTATCAAATTGAAAAAGTCCGTGCTCTGTTCCAACCCAGAGTGTTTGGTTAGTGCCTTTGGTAATGCATGTTACTGAGCGTACGGCAGCAGTTACTAAACGAAGTCTATGTTTATCATTATCGTATCTGCAAAGCCCCACATCTTTTATAAAAAGCCATAGGGTTTGTTGTTCATCAACATATAAAGCTTTTACAGTGAAATCGAAATTTTTGCCATATGGGATTCGTTTTGCGATGCTGCTATTCTTTTCGAGCATAAACAGGCCTTTTTCTTCAGTAGCTACATAAACAGCTAAAGCCTTACTTATTGCAATGGAATTAATAGCATAACTTACTTCACTTTTTCTTCCCTTGTCTAGATAAACCAATTGATGAAACTTTGAATCGGCATAATCATAATAAGAAACGCCCTTTTGCGTACCTACCCAAACCTTGTTTTTCGCATCTCCATTCAGTACTGTAATGTGGTTATTTACCAATGAATGTTCATCTCCCCAGCCATTTCTAAAAACCTTAAAGTGATAGCCATCGTAACGGTTTAATCCATCATAGGTACCCATCCACATAAACCCAAAATGATCTAGATACAAAGAGTTTACCACATTATTAGACAGGCCATTTTCTACCCCCAGATATTTAAGGCGAATAGTTGTAGACTGGGCAAAACAAATAACTGCACCCATCCATAAAAAAAATATGGAGCAAGCAGTTTTTTTCTGAATAAGGAACATAGAGAAACCGTACCGTGGTATGCATGGCAGGAAACGAATATACATATTTTCCTAAAACTCAGCTATCGGCTATTGTTTAGGATTAAATAGTAAAAATTGTAATATTTATCTTACATTAAAGACAGTTCTGTTCTATCTTGATTTTGTTCCACCTACATTTTAATAATTCAACCTACAACACCTACTCATTTACAGACTGAAACCGTCTGATTTATTATTACACATAAACGTGAAATGTATATTTTGAAACAAAAGTCCTATCTAAAAAAAATATATTGGCTTATTTTTGTTACTATGACACATATTGATGCATTGACCCCCATACATAGGCTGGAACGGCTGAAAGTTGGCGATCTTATTTCTGACACATGGGGCAGTTCTGGCGCTATTAAAACTATTGAAGTTTTAAAAGGAAGAACTTCTTTAACCTACTATTTCAGAATCAAATCAGGTAAACTGATCCTGGCGTTAAGATAACAATTTATTAAAATCCTGTTCAACGACTGAGATAATCATATAGTCTCCCAACTATAGATCAATTACTTAAATTCCTAAATTTAAATGTTCGCTATTTAACATCAGAGTGGCCAAGGTTCATCGCTGGATTCACTTCATCACGAATAAGCTGTTTTAATTCTTTAATTTCAGGAAAGCGTTGCATCTGTTTTCTATCGAAAATTAGTTTCTCGCCAACATGAACAGTAAAAACGCCCGATGTTTCACTCGGAATTAAAGTTACCCCCTTTAGCTCATCAACAAAAGTGGTTAAAATTTCTTGCGCCATGTAAGCCGAACGTAACATCCAGCCGCATTTGGGGCAATAGGTTATATTAACAAGTGCTTTCTCCATTTTTATTTTTTTACAAGGGTACAAAAAATATGGAGGGATGGAAAATGGAGATGTTAAATGGCTGTTGAAACCAATTAAGCATCTGCAGATATGTCACCTCTTTTGTTCTTTGTTGTAAAACATTTCGTTATTAATTTCGGATTCTGCCAAACAATACTGAATAAAATGAACTAAACAAGTTCGCTGCTTAAATGTTGTTAAAAGAGAAAAGGGTAACCACATCCATGTTTACCCCTTTCAAATTACTCCCGTGTTAGAGGAATTATAACTACACCAACGAAGCAGTTTTTGTTTGCTTCATCTAGATAATCATACAACATTAATCTTAAAACAGGCACTGATTTTAAGGTTTATCTTTTAATGGAATTTTAAACCAGAATATCGAACCTTCGCCTTCCTGGCTATTTACGCCGATTTCGCCTCCGTGGCGTTCAACAATTTCGGCTGAAATATATAAGCCGAGCCCAAGCCCCGAAAAGTTATATGAAGAAGCTTCTACACGGAAAAACCTGTCGAAAACAAATTCTGCTTTATCGTCAGGTATTCCAATCCCAAAATCCTGTACCGAAACCAACAGGTAATCGCCTTCTGCTTTAGACTGCACTATAATTTTATCTGCATTAGGCGAATATTTGACTGCATTGGAGATAAAATTGCTTAAAACCTGTTCAATACGGTTACGATCAGCATACACCTGAACATCAGTTATATCCTGTATAATGCGATGTTCATTCATGCTTTCCTGTAAACCATCAATAGCATCCTCAATAACGCCAGCGATGTTGAATTCAGAGAAATTGAAAGTCATTTTACCAGCTTGTATCTTGGTTACATCCAATAAATCTTCTACAAGTGCAGTCAATTTTCCAATCTGACGGTTCGCCTTATCTACAAACTCATAAATTTTCTCAAACTTCTGCTGTTCGGCCATCCTCAGTGCAAACTGTAAAAAGCCTTTAATACTGGTAATCGGTGTTTTTAACTCGTGACTGGCAATACTCATAAACTCATCTTTTCGGTGCATAAGCTCTTTGGTAGCCTGTTGGGCTTTCATTAAATCGGTTACTTCGAAACCGAAGAAAGCAATGCCATCAATTAGCCCTTGATCGGAAAAAACAGGATTTAGGATAATATCAAACCACTTTTCAACCGAATTTCCTGTAGCGCGGTTTAACTGCTCGATCTTATAGGCGCTGGCTATATAAGTTTCGCCTGTTTTCATCACATTTTTCTCTATTTCGAGCAATTCAGGTGATTCGAACTTAGAACCATTTCCAATCCTTGAGCGGCCAATATAATCGGTTCCGCCATCGAAAGTTTTAAAAGCTTCGTTTACAAATTCGTATTTGAGGGCTTTACCCCTACGGATGGTGATTAAAGCTGGTGCATTTTTAAAAATACTGTAAAACTCGTCTTGCTGTTTCTTGATCAGCTTTTGAAGTTCGCTACGTTTTTTCTCGGTATGTTTCTGCTTGCTGATATCGATAACGTAAGTAATTGCCCCGTTCTGAACATCTTCGTCTAACAAGGCCGAACCAACCAAAACATCTACCGGAATGCCTGCTTTGTTAAGGTACTGTTTTTCGAAGGGTGGGCAGAAGCCTTTTTCTTTTAATAATTTATGCGATATTTTGCTGATCGGCAGAAAAGCTTCCGGTGTAATCTCCATCCAGTTAATATTTCCATTTTCGAAATCAGATCGCGAATAACCTAAAAGTTTTAAAAAGATGTCGTTAGCATCTTCTATCCGCCCAGTTTCAATATCGCTGAACAAAATTCCGATTACATTCGAGTCGAAAATCTTTCTGAATTTACGTTCTGTTGAGTTTAACCTCACCTCAGTATCCACTAGTTTTGATATATCTACCATGGAACCAACCATGCGATAAGGCGTGTTCAGATTATCTAACAGGATACTTCCCCGGTCGAGCAATGTAGCATAGCTGCCATCTGCTTTTTCTAAACGATACTGAGCAGTCCACTGGGTTTCGTTGTGGTTAATGGATTCATAAACGCTTGCTTTAACCCGCTCACGATCATCGGGATGGATTTTATCGAACCAAAAAGCAATATTTTCAGTTTGTGCATCTTTCTGATAACCGAACATAGAAGTGAAGTTATCACTCCGCCACATGGTGTTGTGGGCCAGGTTCCAGTCCCAAATGGTATCGTTTGTGGCATGCGAAACCAGATTGAAACGTTCTTCACTCTCTGAAAGTTTCATGGTGCGCTCTTTCACTTTCAGTTCGAGATCGGTATTGAGTTGACGCAGGTTCTCGCGCGTGCCTAAAAGTTCGTTATAATTCTTTTTCAACTTGTGTTCAGCCAATTTTTGCTGACTGATATCGGTTAATGTTGCTACAAAACCATCAGACATTTTTACGGCAATTAGCTGTAACCATTGCTCTTTAGAAAACTGAAGTTCTGTTTCGAGTACCTTCCCGTTTTCTACCACCCCTACATATTTATTAAAAAGATTGCTTACCGTAAGCTCAGGAATCATTTTCATCAACCTGGCTCCGGTCAGCTCCGATTTGTTCTTCTTTAAAATACTTAGCGCCGAATCGTTATAGGTGCTGCACTCAAAATCTACAATAAAATGTTTGGCATCTCTAACAGCTTTAAATGCCAAAATCCCATTAAGGCTCGCATTAAAAACACCGCTGATGATATTGTTCAATTCGGTAATTTTGGAAATATCTACAAAAGAAATTACCACACCATCTGCCCGCTTATCTTTCCTTAAATAAGGCATTACTCGCATCAGGCATCGGGTATTATTTTTCAGTTGTACTTCCTTTTCGATTACATGCCCATTCAGCAGCACCTTTTTAATATCGCTGATTAGGTTTTCTGCCTTAACATTGTTCGAAATATGTTCTATGGACCTGCCAACATCTGATTCGATAAGATTCACCATGCTTACTGCCGCAGGATTAAATTTGCGGATAAACAATCCGGCGTCGAGGAAAATCTGACCAATATCGGTACTCCTGAAATAATTATCCAAATCATCATTTAGTTCGATCAGTTCTTTGATCTTCAACTGATGTTCGGTATTTAGGGTATGAAGCTCTTCGTTTAATGATTGAAGTTCCTCGTTGCTGGACTGCAGTTCTTCATTGGCTGAAAGGAGTTCTTCATTGCTTGACTGGAGTTCCTCATTGGTGGTTTCCATTTCTTCTACAGCCAGCTGCAGGTTCGAGCGGGTTTCGTTCAGTTCCGCCTCGAGTTCAAACACATATTCAGATTGGTTCACATCATGAACGCCCGAAAGCACAAATTCATCCTTATCGGCAACAACTTCTGAAACATGTTCTGCAAAAACCACCATGGTAAAACCGTTGGTTTGAACGGGGGATGCCGGTACAATGGAAATGTTTACAAAAATATCTTTAGTAATCTGTTTAAAACGGATCTTCTTTAGTTCAATCTTTTTATCTTCTTTCCAGGCTTTCCGTAACCCCGTATTGAGCACGATAGATACCTCCCGCGGTACCATCTTTAAAATATTGAGTTCGATACTTTGCTCAGGAAGCGATAAATATTGGCGGTAGTCGCCAACCGCATCCTGCATGATGTATGCTTTATCAATAAACACGGCAACATAGCCCAGATCTGATGAAAGAAAATCGGCCAAACGTTTTTCTAACGGACTTTGTAGCACCTCGGTATTACCTCCTTTTTTACGTTCCTGGCTAATTGCAGCCTTAGCACCCGTGTTGTAGGTATTGTAACTGGAATAGTTGATTTTTCCAGTTTTCTTATAGATTTTCGATTTACCCGAAACTTCTGTTAAACCAGCCTTCATGGAAGATGCAGTTTCGCTCGATCCCAGAAACAGATATCCATTCGGCAGCAGGGAGAAGTGAAATATAGAAAGGATTTTTTCCTGAAGGATGCTGTTTACATAGATGAGCATGTTTCTACAGGTAACCAGGTCGTTCTTAATAAAAGGAGGCGATTTAATTACGTCATGTTTAGCAAAAACAACCTGTTTACGCAGGTTTGCCACTACTTTAATTTGCTTCCCCTCCTGTACGAAATACTTCTTAAAAAGTTTAGCCGGTATTTCTTTTTTTACCGACATCGGGTATTCGCCACGAGAGGCAATCTCAATGCTTTTTTCATCAATATCAGAAGCGAATATTTTAATCTCGATCTTTTTGCCCGACCGGTATACGCAATCATCTACGAGTGCCGCAATGGAGTATGCCTCCTGCCCGGTACTACAGGCACAAACCCAAATTTTAATCACGTCGCCGTTCTCTTTCCGATTAACGATATCCTGAATGGCGAACTCATTAAGTTGTACGAAAGCTTGCTCATCCCTAAAAAATTTAGTAACCCCAATCAAAAAATCCTGCGCTAAAATCTTTACTTCATCAGTATTACCTTGCAAAAAATCGACATAACGGTCGAGTTTTTTTATACCTCTTTCGTTCATTCTCCGGCCAATTCGCCTGATAATAGTAGGGGTTTTATACAGGTTAAAATCATTACCACTAACGTTGTGTACCAATTTAAACACCTCATCGAGCAGTTCTTCATTAACTTTACCATTTTCGAGCACTTTAACAGGCTCTTCATTTACGTAGCTAAAAAGTTCTTCCTGCATCTTCGAAGGAACCATAATATGGTCTGCATTGCCAGATGCTATGGCTGAATTGGGCATACCATCAAATTTAGCAGACCCCGGATCCTGAACGATAACCATCCCGCCGTTTTCTTTTATGCTTTGTATGCCTTTAGTACCATCGGTACCAGTTCCTGAAAGGATAATCGCAATTGCTTTCTCTTTTTTGTCTTTTGCTAGGGTATGTAAAAAATGATCTATCGCGGTATTAGGTGCCTTAATCTGCGATTTATCAGCGAGCTTAAGTCTTCCCTTAACCAAGGTCATAAGTTTATTATTAGGAATGATATATACACAATCTTGTTGGATGGCCATATCATTTGCCGCTTCGAACACCTTCATATGGGTGTGCTTTCCTACAAGCTCTACCAATAAACTTTTATAATCAGAGGAGAGGTGCTGGATCACGACAAAAGAAAAACTCGAGTTTGCCGGCATATGATCAAAGAATTCATGAATGGCTTCCAAACCACCAGCAGATGCACCAATGGCAACAATGTATTTATCGTAACGCTTATTCAATACCGATTCCTGCTTTTTTTCCATTAAGCTAATTGTAAAGTTGCTTTGTTCTAAACTCAAATATAAAATTCCTTAAAGATTCGGCTATTTCCAGTTCATTATTTTTCCAGGGCAACGATTGCCCATACACAGTTTGGAGCCAAAGCTTAAACGAATTTCGCGGGTGATAGTTTTTACCATCTTCATCAAATTTGATTACCTGCTCAGGATCACCGCCCCATTTAATCTGCTGTATTACTTCGGGCCTGAAACAGATTATATAATCGCCATTCCGGCCATCAATCGGGATAACCAAAATTCCGCTTCCAAATTTTTCGTATGCTTTCGCTTCCTCATATACCGCACTTAAATGATCGCTGGTATACACCTTTTCAGTTTCTTTTCCCTCAAGCCATAACATCAGGTTATATACTTCACTTTTATCAGGCACATTTCCGCGCGATTCGATTCTGTTACCCATTTTCACCACCACTCCGCCTGCATTAAACAAAGAAAGAATGTTTAAGTTTTCATCTTCAAGCAAACCTTCAATAATGTCATCTTTCGAATAAATAAGATCGGCAATTATAGCTCTTTTTTCAAGTCTGAAAGCCGATTGCTGATAATCTTCCCGACTTAATATAGCAGTGATGCGATTGGAAATTTCTACCGAAAGCCATTCGAAAATATAGCGCATATCTACATTTGGATGTTTTGGTTCAATATGATGGCATGAAATTAGCCCCCAGAGTTTGTCGTGATGTAATACCCTGATAGACATTGATGCACTGACGTTCATATTCTGCATATATTCCAGGTGTACGGCTGCAACACCCCGCAAATTACAATCAGATAGATCGATAAAGGCATTGGTTAAAGGATTGATAACCGGATACAATCTAATGGGTTTATATGCACGGTTAGAAATAAGCCTAAAAGGATTTTTAAGGTAAAGTGCCCTCGCTTGTTTAGGTACATCAGAAGCCGGAAAAGTTTGTCCAAGATAACTTTCCAATGTCCCCGAAATTTCCTCGGAAATTACCGTTCCATTCCAGTCAGAATCGAACTGATACATCCGTACTCCATCGAAACCTGAAATCTGACGTAGTTGCTTAATGGCAACACTGCACACTTCCTCCAGTGTGGAGGCACGTTCCATGACAGAAATAAACTGCCTTACTTCTTGAAAAACGTCTGAAAAACTTTTCTGACCATCTTTTAAAGCAATTTCTATTTCCAGCAAGGTATAGTCATTTTTAACATGAACCAAACCATTGAAATGCAATTGTTTACCATCATTTTCAAACATCAGATTAACTGGAATTCTGTCTTTCGCATCTCCTTTAATCAGTTTAGCTATGTTATCTACGTCTTGTTGGCAAAACCATAATGATAAATGTTTATTTATCATCTGTGCTGGTGCCTCATTGGTAATTTCATTTAAGTTTTCGCTAGTTTGTATAACATTCAACGTTTTATTATCCAATATGATTAAATATCCATAATCTTGAATGGAATTAATGTGGTGAATTGGTAAGTTTCCGCAGAATTCTGCATCATAGTTTGGTTTATCTGACATTTCTGACTATTCATTTATGGAAAAATCTAATACTTAGGCGCAAAAGATTTCATTCTTCAACAATTATAAGGCCAATTAAATCCACATTTTAGGTTAATTTCCTCAAATTGGACCATTAAGCGTATCGTGCGACTAAAATATAGCTTAAGGGCTTTATTAAAAGAAAAACAATAAAAATAATACCGCAAATACAACCCGTAGGAATGTTATTTATAGTCAGACTTAAATCGAAAAATAATGCAGACCAATAAATTACCCAAACAACCTCTTATTTGTCTTCAATGGCCACCTAACAGCAGAACTGAAACTGTTAATTTAGAACATAATTTAACCTATATGAACAAGAATGCTTTAACTGCCAGCGTTGAAATACACCAGCCAATTAGCCTGATCTGGAAAATCTGGAATGAACCTGAACATATTGCCAAGTGGAATGCGCCATCAGACGAATGGATCAACAAGAAAATTGAAAATACCCTGGTAGAAGGAGGTGGTTTTTTATACGTTATGGTCAAAAAAGACGGGACCGAAAGTTTTGATTTTAGCGGAACTTACACCGAAATTATTGAGCATGAGCGAATTGCTTATACATTAGATGATGAGCGGAAAAGCCTGATCACTTTTACTGGAAATACCCCCGTTACACTTACCGAAATCCTTGAACCCGTTCCAGGCCTTGATTTGACCATGCAACAGGAATTCTGTCAATCGGGACTGAACCAGCTTAAAGCATATGCAGAGCAGTTTAATAAATGACTTTAAGTTTTAATACAGAACTGGTCTCACTGCGACTTGGATTTCGATTTACTTTGAGGTAAGAATGGGTTTAGCTTTCCTGGGCTTTTTCCTTTTCTTCCACCAGATGATAAAACCTGTAATCGGCAAACTCGCTGCAACCAAAGCTGCTAAAAAAGAAAGAATTTTATTCGGCAATCCTAAAAGTCTGCCCGTGTGGAGATCGTAATTGGTGGCTTCTATTAAATCGGCCCCGTTAAAATCTTTATACAGCTTAGCCCTGGTCATTGCGCCTGTAGCTTCCTCATAAAAAAAGGTATTCTGGTTACGCGCCCAGCGGTAGGGATAAATCATTCTTAAGCGCAGTTCATCTTTACCTCGAAGCGAAAAACTAGTGGAAATAGCGCCAGGATACTTAATTTTAGCCTCAGTATAAATTTTATTATAACGTACAGGTACCGAATCGATCTGCGTAGGTTTGGTTAAAACGATGGATTTGCCTTGTCCTAATTTGCTCCCGGTAAAAAAACTAGCCGCATTTTTCACCTCTTTAAAAGCAAAATACAAACCACTCAAAGCAGTAACCAATAACACAACTGATACATAAAAGCCCAATACGTTGTGTAAATCGTAATTTAACCGTTTAAACGATGCTTTTCTTTTAATGGTTAAAGATTGTTTTAATAACCGCATTTGACCAGGAAACCAGAGTACCAGTCCCGTAATCAGCATTAACACGAAAATAACCACCGACCATTGCATGATGAACTTTCCTGCTTTCCCCAGCAACAGGGAGGTATGGATATGCTCTACAACCTGAAGCCAATCTTCGCCACCTTTTTTTACCAAGGCGGCATTGTAAGGATTAAAATAGTAAACAGTCCCCTTTTTAGTGGTAATTTCTACCGTCGCATTTGAAAACCCATCTTCAATTCTGATCAGCCTTAACGGGTCTTTGGGTGATAACTTTTCGAAGTTCGAAATGATATGATCTAAACCTACAAAAGGTTTCGTTTGAAGCGCTACGTAGCGAAAATCTTTTTGGGTAAAATCTCTGATTTCTTCTTCAAAGATATACAATGCACCAGTTACACTTATAATAAATACCACCAGGCCAGTCGCCAGGCCGAGCCAGAGATGAATGTTCCTGATGGTATTTTTAAAATTCCTGTTCTTCATTGCCTAAAAAGCGTAGCCTAATGATAGGTTAAATCTGCGCCCATTCCCTCTCACATAATTTACATTGCTACCATAAAACTGAGAAATGGCAGGATAATAAACTTTGTTCAATAAATTCTCTACACCTACCGATAATTTTAGCGGCTGTGTAACCTGATATACAGCTGCAACATTAAATAAGTTGAATGCTTTTACCGGACCTTCACCAATTAAATATTTACCTGCCGCATTGGTTTTAAATCGGTCTCGATTTCCTACACGCATCCAGTTTACATCCAAACTTAAGTTTCTAATGCCTGAATATTTAAGGTAAACGGTGGTTTTTGATGGTGGGATGCGGGTTGTGTTTAAATATACATCTTTCTCTCCGTTAAAATTACCATCATCGTCTACATCGCCTTTTCCTTCTACCTGTGCGTAATTACCACCAATGCTCAAATCGCGTAAAACCTGATAATCTGCCTGGATTTCAAATCCATATACACGCTCGGGAATACGTTGAGAGATGTAAGTTCCATTAACCTCTAAAAGATTAGCGCCCAGTTTAGAAGTGCTGTAATAATAAGCTGCACTGAAATTCAGTTTACCTACGGTACTGCTAAAACCAGCTTCGTAATTGTTTACAATAATTGGTTTAGTTTCTAACTGCGATAAGGTATTGCTTTTTGCTGCCCTTAACACCCTGCCCAGCTCGAACACCGAGAAAGATTGTGCATAACTAATAAAAGGATTAAAAAACTTGAATTTAGAATAACGGGCGCCAGCATTAAAGACTAAAGCATTATAATTTAATTTACCGCCCTGCACCGCTATACTTCCTGCACCGTTTGCACCGGTAGCCAGGGTATTAAAATCGTCTACATCGATGTTAATATTTTCTACCCTTAAGCCCCCCTTTATGGTTAAATCATTAATGAAAGTTGCAGAAGCCTGTAAGTAAGGTGCAAAGTTCACCATATTCATATTAGGTACCCACAAACGACCATCTGTTAAGCTTTGAGCAGTTTTATCGTTCATTAAATCCAAGCCATAGTTCAATTGCATTGGTACCCGATCTGCAATATTAAAAGGCGTATTCAGGTTTACCCTTGCACCCTTTTTTGTTGAAGTAATAGCCGATTGGCCGCTGCCGAAAAATGACGCTGAGTTAGAATAAATGGTATAAAAGTCCTGGTAATATATATTCGCCGTTAAATCTGTTTTACCGAAAATCTGCTGATTGGTGTATTGTAAATTGGCATTATGGTTAAACCTTGTTCCTTCATCTTCGCCCAGTCTTTTTCCATAAATACCAATAGCCGGCGATTGACCATAAACACCTTCCTTGGTTAAATATTTAGAATGCTGCCTGGAGCTGAAATAATTATACATCACCTGCAAACGCTGTTTTGGAGTAAAGTTATATCCCAGTTTTACAAAGCCATTGTAAGATTTTGTCTCGCCTAAACCATACTCAGGCGAAATTACCATGCCTTCAGCATCGCGGAAAACACCAGTTTTTTCGAACATACCACTTACCAGATAATCGAACTTACCTGTTTTGCCGTAAAGCTGCTGCGAAAAGCGGTAACCTATGGTGCTATCGCCTTTTAAGTTTCCTGTAATTCCGGCTTGAGAATAACCTCCGAATGATTTTCCTTTATCAGCTTTTTTAGTAATGTAATTAATCAAACCGCCTTCTGCACCATTACCATAAATGGCGGTGGCACCTTTAATCACTTCAACACGCTCTATAACCGAAGGATCGATACTGCGGATATCCCTTCCTCCTGCTCTTAACGGAGTTGATTGCGGAATACCATCAATTAATACCAAAACATTTCTACCGCGCAAAGTCTGACCAGAGTTACCTGTTTGATTGGTAGAAAAACCCAATCCAGGTACACTGTAAGATAGTATGTTGGCTAAATTCGGGCTGATTGCAGATTGTGTATTCAATTCTTTTGCTGTAAGCACCGTCACCGATGAGGGTGTTTGCGACAAAGATTCCGGCCTTCTGCTTGCTGAAACAATTACATCGTTAAGTTCTGAGTGCTGCTCTTTTAAAACAATATTTACCTGAATTGTATCGTTTGCAGTAACCGATACCACCTGTTCCAATTGATCATAACCTGTAATCGAAACCTTGATCTGCTGATTTCCCACAGGAACATCCGTTAACTTAAATGCACCGGTTTTGCCTGAAGTTGTTTTAAGATTTTGTTTTTTAACCTGTATGTTGGCAAAGGGTATGCTGTTCCCTAACGAGTCGACAACTTTTCCACTAATTGTGCCCTTCCCTGTTTGTGCAAAGAGGGTAACTGTAGATAATATGATAAGCGCAGTGGCGAAAAATTTTATGTAATGGTGTTTCATGCAATAGCTAAATTTCGGCAAAGCTAGCATTATTTAGACTTGTTAAAAATAATAACTCAAAAAAGATACTTACATGATGTTTAATCATTCATCATTTTAAAATAAATAAGGCATAAGATTTAATTTATTTGATATTTGCGTTAAACCGTTTGGAGTAAAAAATGTTGGAAACAAAGATGAAATACGCGCTGATAACCGGAGCCAGTAAAGGTATAGGAAGATCTATGGCCATTGCGCTGGCCAGGAGAAAAATCAACTTGTTGCTTATTGCCCGTTCGGCTAACGAATTGATTGCATTACAAACGGAGATCAAAAACCAATATAGCGTTGAAGTAGATATCTTATCGATTGATCTTAGCCAGGCTCAAGCGCCAAAAGCAGTATACAATTGGATAACAGAAAGGAATTACGCCATTAATGTCCTGATTAATAATGCAGGTTATGGATTGTGGGGGAAATTTGAAGAATTGGATTTAAGTGCACAGTTAGAAATGTGTCAATTAAACATGATTACGGTAACTTCATTGTGCCATTTATTGCTACCAATCCTTTCAACAGAAAAAAAGGCTTATATACTCAACGTTTGCAGTACTGCAGCCTACCAGGCGGTGCCAACCTTGGCCATTTATTCGGCAACTAAAGCTTTTGTCTTATCTTTTACAAGGGCTTTAAGGTTCGAGCTTAAAGATGGCCCGGTTTCAGTAAGCTGTTTGAGCCCAGGCCCTGTTGATACTGGTTTTGCCCACCGGGCAGGTTTAGATGCCTTTAACAAAATGGCCGAAAAGTTTAATATGAGGCCTGATGAGGTGGCTGAAATCGCATTAAAAGGAATGTTTGCCAAAAAATCTGAAATTATTCCGGGTTTTACCAATATCATCAGTGTATATGCCAATAGAATCCTGCCAAAGGGATTTATCGAAAAAATGGCCGCAGGGATTTATAAGACTTAAAAGGTTTGGGGCCTGAGGTCTGGAGTGTAACGGTATATAAGCTCAATGGTTGTGCGGTCAGATGTTAGCATCTGACTGATCTTTTATGATTTACCTGTTAACGCATGAGTGTCGGATGGTAACATCCAACACCACCGGTAAATAGAAATAGTTTGGAAAATTGATTTGGAAATGAGCAGTTCTGCGTGCTTGGCAGCTTCAGTCCCGCATTCCATTCCAAGTCCGCACTCGTTCCTCGTTTACGGGCTTTCCATTACATTCGGGTTTAGGAACTAAGGTGCTACGCTATACAACCCTAAAAATGAAATACTGTTAAGGCCATCTAGCCCCGGGTGCAGCGTTACCCTGCAGCAAGGAGGCACGACAAAGCAAAGCGTAAAGCGAAACACGGGAACAAAGTAACCGATGATTACTGCAATTGCGCTCTCAATAAAAATCTATTTCATTTAAAATAAAGCGAGTGCCGGATGGTAACATCCAACACCACCGGTAAATAGAAATAGTTTGGAAAATTGATTTGGAAATGAGCAGTTCTGCGTGCTTGGCAGCTTCAGTCCCGCTTTCCATTCCAAGTCCGCACTCGTTCCTCGCTTACGGGCTTTCCATTACATTCGGGTTTAGGAACTAAGGTGCTACGCTATACAACCCTAAAAATGAAATACTGTTTAGGCCATCTAGCCCCGGGTGCAGCGTTACCCTGCAGCAAGGAGGCACGACGAAGCGAAGCGTAAAGCGAAACACGGGAACAAAGTAACCTATGATTACTGCAATTGCGCTCCAATAATAAAAAAATCTATTTCATTTAAAATAAAGCTGAGTGTTGCATGGTAATATCCAACACCCCGATAAATGACAATAAAACGGCTCCAGTAGTCTTTATTTGCATATTTATATCCTACTGCAGCCCATTCCAGAAAAAACATTTTAAAATATTTCCAATTAAATTCTTTGGAATATTAAAAATATGTTACGTTTGTATTAAATACTACTAATTCCATAGACTATGTCGAATAAAACAAACCTGTTTTATTTTCCTTCAGTACCGAACCACTCGCCCATGCGAATGTGCTGTTGCTGCGCATAACGCTATCTCCAATTTATCCTTTTCCTAAATCTTTTAAATTTTTACACATGGCCACATCGTATCCAACCTTTACCTTATCAGAACAATTAACACAAGAACAGCTTGATTTTTTTAACACACATGGGTTTATCCATTTCAAGAATTTCATCAAACCCGAAACGGTTTCTTCCATTATCGACGCTTCTAAACAAGTAGAACAAAAATGGATACAGCAAGATATTAAAAAAATAAACGGCGTGCCGATTAAATACGGAAAAGATCTTGATGGCTCAGCAATTGTACAACGGTTTGCCTTTATTAACCAACAGCATCAAACATTAAGCGGACTGTTATTAGACCCACGCTTTAATGCCCTACTGCAATTGGCGGGCGATGGTGCACGCCTGGGCACTGAAGAGAAAGACGGCATGGTGTTTAACCATTACATTAACGGACCAGAAAGCAAATTCAGTAAAATGGGCTGGCATACAGATGGTTTAAGGGATATTTTTTATGGTGCTAAACTAAACCCGATGCTGAATGTGGGCATCCACTTGAGTACCTTAAAACCTGAAAATGGCGGATTAAAAATTATCCCTGGCACCCATAAACAAAGTATTTACCAGATGCTCTTTCGCAAAAAATATTTCCTCGATAATAAACCTGATGCTGAAGAGGTATCGATATTGCCCGAAGCAGGAGATTTAACCATTCATGATGGAAGACTCTGGCACAGGGTAGCAGAATCGGCCATACGTGGCGAGGAAAGCAGGAGGCGTGTAATTTACGTACCCATCATCGCAGGTAAATACGCGCCAAAAAATGAGAATAGTCCAACAGTATTTTATCAGCGCTTCGCCGGAATTGTAAAATAAATTTATGTTATTTGCCCTATTGTTTACTTACCTGGTCAGATCGGGGAAGCTAAAGCGAATAACTGATTATTCTAAAGGTATTCCCAAGAAGATCAGTTTAAAATTTTACCGACCAGAAACAGCCATTCTCTTTGGCGTAATTTTGACTGGCACTTAAATTGGAGGCTATTATTAAACTAAAAGAAGACCATTTAGATGGCAAAAGGGTATTTGCAGACCGTGAAAGGACAAATATTTTAAGAAAAGGCGAACAGGGGCTGATCCTTTTTTTACTTCAAAGGGTTCCAAAGTGGATTACGCCCAATATGATGACAGGGATTGGCATGTTTGGATCGCTGATCGTGTTTTTAAGCTTTATTTTGGCTGGTTTTTACGCAAAAAGCTATTTGTTGATCGGAATTTTAGGGTTTATGATCAACTGGCTTGGCGATTCGCTGGATGGCCGATTGGCGTACTTTCGCAAAATCCCGCGCAAGTGGTATGGCTTTGCACTCGATATTGTGATGGATTGGCTCAGCATTATCCTGATCGGTTTGGGCTATTATTATTACGCTGATGGCGGCACACAGATTTTCGCATTTCTTTTTGTGGTATTGTACGGTTGGTCTATGATTATTTCTCAACTGCGTTATAAAATTACAGGCTTTTACCAAATTGATTCTGGCTATTTAGGCCCGACTGAATTACGCGTAATTATTTCGCTTATCTTAATTGCCGAAACCTTATTTACTGGTGCCATTACTTATTTCGCAATTGCTGTGGTATCGCTGTTATTGGTGATCAATATTATCGATACGTTTAAACTTTTGAAAGCTGGCGACGCTAAAGATGAGGAGGAGAAGATATAATGACCTGGGCATCTGTTAAACTTTTCCTCAAAGCGCAGGTATCTGCCTTTTCTGGTGGTGTTACGGATTATGGGTTAATGATACTACTAACCGAATGGTTGCATATTCATTTTACCATTTCGATCTTGATTTCTGGCACAATGGGTGGGATTGTTAACTTTTGCATTAACCGTTTTTGGGCATTTAAAAGCAACGATGGTTATTGCAGTTCTACAAGCGGACAGCTAATCCGTTTTTTTACCGTGGTTTTGGGGAGTATTTCATTAAAATCAGCAGGCACCTATTTATTGCACCGAAGTTTAAATCTGGATTATAAACTCGGCAGGCTTTTAATTGATAGTATTGTTTCTTATGGCTTTAACTATCCGCTAATGAAGTATTGGGTATTTAAAATTAATACTGTGGAGGCTGATTGTACTGAAGAAACAAGCGATTGCTTTGAAACCCTGAGCAAAGAACGGGTAATCTAAATAAAGTAACTTTTAGCAAACAGCAAATAATACTAAATTTGCCTCTATCAAACGTTTGCGCGCTATTTAACAAGCGTATAATACGTTAGTGGAAGGAATAAGAACCGACTGTAAAAGGTAAGAGGAATGTCCAGCCCAAACGATGAAGCATAAAAACTGAACACCTTGCCTTTACCTTATTAGTTTAATATTGTTTTAGCGTCATTTACTCTATTTTCATTAATCTTCTTAATAATTTCTTCAAATTTCGATTCTTTGGCAATGTACTTATTCAACAAATCGATCTGATTTAAGCCCCTCACCAAGTTGTGTTCAGCATAACTTGTTTTATAGTAAATGTCGCCGTTTAAGAAATCTGCTATAAACCTTACCGCTTGCATGTAAATCATAAATTTACCCGAATAAATAAAGAACTGTTTTTCGGTAAATGCCAAAACCTGGTCCATTTCTTCCATATAACCTTTATGTATTGCAGCGAAAACGTCTTCTCTGATGGCTATTTTACTAAAATCCTTTTCCTCTTCATTGGCTTCTGAGAGATAAGTACGCATCATATCTCCCACATCGCTGATAAAGTATCCCGGCATTACGGTATCTAAATCGATTACACATAAACCCACGCCAGTTTCGGCCTGTAACAGTACATTGCTAATTTTGGTATCGTGGTGTACAACACGTAAATTAAGCGCACCGCTATCTACCATGTGTACATACTGCTCTTCTATATCGTAATGTCTGATGATCTCGTCTATGGCAAACTTTGCCTCACCAATCCTTTCATCGCTGGCTTGTTCTAAAGCCTTTTTAAACTGCTCTACACGTAAAGGCAGGTTATGAAAATCTTCTATAGTGGGCTTTAATTTTTGTACGTTGAAGGCACAAAGCATCCTGGTAAATTTACCAAACTGCTTAGCAGCGTGATAAGCCTGCTCAGGCTGATGTACAAAATCAACAGAGCAAGAATTTTCTACAAATGGAAAAATCCTGTAAAAATGATCGTCAATAACCACGAAATCATCTCCATTTGTGGCCGTAATTGGTGCAACAAATAAATATTTAGGGGCTGTTTGATCAAGATATTTTTTTATTGTCTCAATATTCTGAGCAATATTTTGAGGCTGGCGAAAAACCTCCGTATTCACCTCTTGCAAGATATAGGCTAATTTTTCACTATAAACTTTCCAGGTATGGTTAATTAAGCCCGAGCCGAAAGGTTCAATTTTAAATTTTTCTGCGTTAAGTCCATAAGCACCTAATACTGCTTGAAACATAAGATGGTAATATATATTTAAATAAAAATTGTTCCAGGCAAACCATTTGATCAACCTGAATAAAGTTGCATATTAAATTATGCGGGTAAGCCATATGGCATTACCCGCAAACGAGACTAAAAGCCGCTATCGTCTAAAGCGAAAGTATTTTTTCGATCTTTCCATTTTCCTTTTGTAAAATCAGGGAATTTTTGTGGCATATTTCCTTCTTTTAATGATTTGGTAGAAAGTGGCATAATTACACTCATGGTAACTGAATCATATACATCAATTGGGGTTTGTTTTTTCTGTTTTACCGCCTGGATAAATCCATTAAATACAAACCAATCCATACCACCGTGACCAGCGCCTACAGCTTCTGCTTCATATTTTTTCCAAAGCGGGTGATCGTATTTAGCAAACCATTCATCAGCTTTATCCCAGGCATGATCTTTCGATTTATGTTCGATGTGCACTGATTTGTTTACATCCATCCAAAGGCCCTTTGTTCCCTGTACCCTGAAACCGATAGAATATGGCCTGGGCAAGTGGGTATCGTGACTTAACAACACAGTTTCGCCGTTTGCACAGTTGATCATCGTAGTGGTAACATCACCATTTTTATAGTTAATTTTAGCATTCGGGTGGCCAGGAGAAACCTCTTCTACGTAAGCGGCCAAACCTCTTGCTTTAGAACTGAACGATACCAGGCTGGTAAAGCTGTTTCCTCTGTTAATGTTAGCATATTGCATTAAAGGGCCAACACCATGGGTTGGATATAAATCGCCATCCTGATCGATGTTGAACTGCGTACGCCATTGTGCCTCACTTAATGCTTTTGGCCCATACTCTACCCCACCGCCGTAATAATCTTTACCATTGTTAAAAAGTACGTTTCTTAAGTTATGTTGGTAACCACCTTCAAGGTGCACCAATTCGCCAAAAAGGCCTTGTCTAACCATGTTTAACGCCGCCATTACATCTCTACGGTAACAAACGTTTTCTAAAGTCATGTAAGGCATGCCTGTTTTTTCTGAAGTGTTTACAATATCCCAGTGATCTTGAACACTTAAACCTGCAATAACTTCGCAACCTACATATTTACCAGCTTTCATGGCATCAACTGCCTGGTCGCGGTGAAACTGCCATGGTGTGGCAATAATTACTGCATCAATATCTTTACGGTCTAAAAGTTTTTTATAAGCATCTAAGCCGCCAGTATATTCTGTTGCCGCAGGTCTGCCTTTTTTCGCAATAAAATTACGACAGATTTTAAGTGAGCTTTCCTGGGTATCGCAAATTGCAACAATTTCTACATCGTCTCTTAAGGCACCTTCAGAAATATGGCTCATACCACGTGCACCCACACCGATATAACCTACTCTTACTTTTCCACTGTCTGATGATGCAAATAAACTTCCGGTTGGCAGGATGGTTAAACCAGCAGCCGTAAATGCACCATTTTTGATAAAATCTCTACGTTCCATTTGTGTTATTTAATATTTATTGTTTAGTTTTTTAATTGATCCGGTTAATACTGAACAAACGTTTTACTTGCTATTCATTCGCGCTTTTTCGTTCCAAATACTACTCACTTACAGCCCATTAACAATGGCTAAAGGTTTTTAAAAAGTTTTTGGTTAAAATATAATCTGTAATCTTTAATTCTTCCATTGGCATTATCCTGTCTGGGTAATAGCTTTAATCCCTTTACGGTGTAGTTTTTACCCAGGTCTATTACAATCTGGTGTGGTGGTTTTGGCGATTTAGATTCCCACTGCGTGTGCCAGATACTGGTAAACTGCAAATCGAAAACATTGGCAGCATTTCCATCATCGCCGCCCAGTTCTTCACTATCGGCATATACTATCTTCCAATCGCTGCGCGGAATTTCGTTCCCCTTATCATCAACCAGTACAATTTCTGCAACCGAGGTATAAGGTTGTCCTTTTTGTTCAGATAGTGCTTCCAAACAAAAATAACGGGCGGTTACAGGTTTAAAACTAACCTGCTGCCATTTATTATCGTTCGCAAAGCTGCCTTCGGCATAAGCTTGTTGTGCATCCGAAACCCATTTTTGGTTATCTTTTTTGTGCAGCTCGGGCTGTTTTTCGTTCACCACATCCAAAATTGGCTTATCCAAAAAGCTCAATGCCGGTTTTTCGGTTCCGAAGAGGTCGAATACCACCACTTCATTTTTTCCTTTCTTTAACCAGCTGCCTGGTACAAGCATGGTTTGCGTTGGCCCAATATTCCAGTACCTCCCCAAACACATCCCATTTAACCAGACAAGGCCTTTGTTCCATTTACCCATATCGAGGTAAGTATCTTCCAATTTATCGGCATTAAAACTTCCTTTGTAAAAAGCAGCCGCAGCAGGCTTATTGCCAAGCGTTTCGTAACGGAGCGGAATATTTACCTCACCAAGCCTGATGGGATAATTTTTCCAGCCCTTTAAAACGGTCTGTTTTCCATTCTCGGATAAGTATACTTCCCCATGGATCCCTTTCCGATCGTGCATCTGGTAGCCGTAGTTTACCCTGCCCGTGGCTTCTACCAAAACCCTTAATACACTTTTGCGTGTTCTGGCCGGAATTTCAATGCTGAATTTATTTTTTCGCCTATCCAGTTCGCCAATCTTTTTACCATCGATATATACCAATGCATAATCGTGGATATCTTTAAACACCAGGTTCGATTTTTGGCCTGCTGCCAAACTGGTTTCGTATAGCACACAACCAAAATCCTGGTCTAAATCTTCCATCAGCATTGCGGTATCGGCCAATACAGGTTTAGGCAGGTTTTTAGATAATGTGGCTATTGAGGAGAACGTAACCGCTTGTAATTTCTGGATCTTGTTTGCTGCAGGTACATCGGGCAATACCTCCCCTTCTTGCAGGTAATTGGCAAATAACTTACGTATGGCATAAAATTTTTCGGTGGTATTGCCAGCTTCATCAATAGGTGCATCGTAATCGTAACTGCTGGTTTGCGGCAGGTAAGGCGGTGCATTGGCCCCACTGTAAGTACCAAAACTTGTTCCGCCATGCGCCATATAAATACTAAAAGATGCTTTATTATCCAACATGTATTTTAACTCGGCTACAATGCGCTGGGTATCGCCTTTATGGTGCGGCCTGCCCCAGCTATCGAACCAGCCTGGGTAATATTCGCCACACATTAACGGCCCCGTAGGTTGTATGGCCCTTAAGGCTTTAAAATTAGCTTCTGGTCCGCTGCCAAAGTTCACCACCGCGAACAAACCTTCAGGATGGTCGTTTTTTAACTGCGAAGGCCCATCGCAATGAAATAAAGGAACGGTAAAGCCAGCTTCTTGCAGATTGGCTTTAATGATATTCATATAATCTTTATCGTTACCGTAGCTGCCGTATTCGTTTTCTACCTGCACCATAATAATGTTGCCACCACGGCTAACCTGCAATGGGGCAAGCTGTTTGCCTACGGCTAAAAGATACTTTTTGGCCCTTTCTAAAAAATATGGATGTTGCGTGCGCAAACGGATGCTCTTATCTTTAAGCAGCCACCAGGGGAAACCGCCAAACTCCCACTCGGCACAAGAATATGGCCCTGGCCTTAATATTACGTACAAACCTACCTCTTTTGCCAGTTTACAAAATTCGGCAGCATCGCCCTGCCCTGTCCAGGTAAACTGATCGGGCTGTTTTTCGTGTATGTTCCAAAATAAGTAAGCACAAACTGTATTTAAACCCATGGCTTTGGCCATTTGCAAACGTTGTTTCCACTCGGCTTTTGGTATACGGGCAAAATGCATTTCGCCACAGCGTATTACGTACGGCTTGCCATTAAGCTCAAAAGATTCGGTACCTATTGCAAAGGTGTTTTCTTTTTGGGCCCAGCTATTAATAGATAAGCTTATTAATAGCCCTAAAACAAGTGTTTTTGTAAGCAAATGGATACGCATTTGTGCTGGTTCTTTTCGGTTTTGTTGATTTGTATTCTTTAAAAGTAGGACAAGCAAATGAGCATTACAACATAAATATCAGCGCAAACGATTGACTAATTTTTGCGTTACCAAATATTTAAGCCCAAAGCAAACCGTCTATTTACTGCGCTTATTTAAGCTGTACTGTAATGCCTTTACAACAATTGCCCATTGCCAAGGCAAATGGTAATTAAAGCTTTTCGCCTCCCCCCTTTTACCGCTGTTTTAAAGGCTTTACATTTTAAAGGCCATACTGTAGAAATAATAAAAAATATGAGGAAGTAATTCCACAAAGGCAGCGCAAAATGGGGAAATACGGCAAACCAAACCCGTTTCGTTTTAAGCTATAAAAAGTGTACTTATTTTTTTTTAAACAAAGTACATTTCTCAAAAAAAAGTGTTACAGGCACCTAAAATGGGTTTTGCCATGTGGAACTGATGGAGTAACAAGCGCTTGCCTATTTAAACATTAACGTAATATTAAAATTTGGTTAAAATTTTGTCTAATAAGTTGTGAGCGAGTACCATCAGTAATAAAAAGAAGGTGAGCATTCGTGTTTAAGTTATTGTTTTTTCTAATAACCTTGATATGGAAAAAAAACTCATCACCGAAATCAATATAGAAGACAAAGCCATAACACACTTTGATTCATTTGATCTGGAGCAACAATTTAACGGGCATCATTATTTCGAACTTCGGTTTAAGCAGAATCAGTTTGGCCTGCCCAGTTTAATCAATCTTGACGATAGCCGCGATTTTGTAGGTAAAACACTTACAGCCTCATTCGGATATCAGGTTAATGGACTACAAGAATTTGCTGGTTTAGTTACCAAGGTAGAACTCGCACAGAACCATGGCTACCATGGCGTTTTAATTGTAAGTGGCTATAGTCCTACTATTTTAATAGACCGTGGTCCAGATTTGGGTTCTTACTTAGATAAAGATCTAAATGAAATTGTAGCCCTAGCCACAAAAGATACCTCTGCAAACGATCTTAAAATTATATGCAATGCCAGCAGAAAAAAAACTGTCGATTATCTTATTCAATATAAAGAAAGTGATTTTGAATTTCTGAACCGCTTATCGGGCGAATATCATGAATGGTTTTTCTACGATGGCAAACAGCTCAACTTTGGCAAACCAGATGAGCAGAAAGAAGTTGTGCTTTTTTATGGCCGGGATGTACAGAATCTTCAGTATGCCATGGAAATTTCGCCGATCAAGCATAAACGCTTTGCGTATAACCCTAAAGAGGATGAAATGCTGCACAGCGAAAGTACAGGCATAACAAATGACATACTCGATCTTGCTCATGCAATACAGGCTTCGAACCGCACTTATAGTAAAACATTTAACCAGCCTTCGCTCATCCGCGTAGAAAACAGTAACGACATTAAAAGCCATGTAGAGCATGAAGAAAAAGCCACCATATCAGAACTTATAAAAATCAGTGCTACAGGAGATAATGCCGAATTAAGTATTGGCAATATTGCCGAAATTACTATGAGTGTTAGACAGGGAAATGATTTTATTACCGAAAGCCTAGGTAAATTCCTCATCACCAACATTCATCACCATATAGATGTTGCAGGCAAATACCAAAATACCTTTACAGGCTTGACAGCTGCCTCTGAACGCATTAAGGTAAGGAACTATAAAAAGCCAAATCCAGATATACTGTTGGCAGATGTAATGGATAATAATGACCCCGAAGGGCAAGGCCGGATCAAAGTAAAGTTTAAATGGGAATGCCTGACGAATGATATCACCGAATGGCTAAGGGTAATTTCCCCAGATGCAGGAAGTAGTGAACAAGTAAATACGAACAGAGGGTTTGTTTTTATACCTGAAGTTGGGGATCAGGTTGCCATAACTTTTGAAGAAGGAAATATCGCCAGACCAATTGTATTAGGAAGTGTTTTCCATGGCATTAACGGCGCCGGTGGTTACGAATTTAATCATTTAAAAGCAATTACAACCAGAAGTGGTCATTTACTAGAATTTAATGATGCCGTTGGTACCGAAACAATTACCATTACAGATAAAAACCGAAATATTATACGCTTTGACACGAGTGCATCTAGTATTGAGATTTCTGCTCCCGAAAATATAAGTATCCGGGCTAAAAACATAGATATCAATGCAGAACAAAATATATCGATATCTGCTGGAGAACACATCTATAATAACGCAGGTGGAAATATAAGCAGCAATGCTGGTGAAAACCATTCATTAATGGCCGAAAATATTACCATGATAGCTAATGATAGTATTAACAAAACTGCTACACATATCGAAAAAACAGCAGAACAGATTAATTTGAACAGTACCCAAGAGAATATTGAATTTCATAGTGCCAAAGAGATCGTAAATAAGAGCGGTAGCAAGGTTAAATTATTTTAAGATGGGAACAATTAAATACATCAGCAAAACCATTACCGAAAATATAGGAAGTGCTAAATGGTTTTCTACCCAAGGAGGTATAAATTTTAATGCGACAAAAGAAGTAATTCTGCAAAGTAAACATAAGATAAAGTATGATCGATATGTGCCCTCAAAACAAACGGGGTAAACTAATCTTACGGTATTAATTAAAAACAAATGTATGCCCATGAGTAAAATTGATTATAAATCTTTAAAAAAGCCTTTAAATATTCTTTTCAAGGTAGAAGTCTCTGAAAAAACAGCATTTAAAGATGAGTATACCTTTAAACTTTTTGATATAGACATTTTACCAGATAAAACATCGTTTTGGTCTGGCCATCAGAATATCGAAATTCTACGCAAACAAAGTTTTATCGATGCGTTACCTGGTAACGATGTTGATTTATTCGTACAGCAGATTTCTGCAGCATTACATCAATTGACCATAAAAATAGGTTTTAACGGAATGCCAGTAAGTGTTGAGAAACAAAATGAGCTATGGCAAAAATGGTTGGCCATTAGAGAAAATTTGACTAATACTTATACTGGAGATTGGATCGACTCGACCTTAATAATGGTTGACAAAAAAATGTTACCTAGTGAAACATTAACCAAACATATCAAGCAAGACTTATTTCTTAATGAATATTTCAGAGGAGTTTATGATGCAGACTTTGTAGAAAACAATTTTAGTCGGAAAAGAGAAGTGTACGGTCTATGTCCTTTCCCTATCCCATTTAACGAAAAGTGGACACTTCAAACATCTGAGGATCAAAAACTGATTAAATTTTCTGGGAAGTGGACCAAGAATATTGATCAACCAAGATTTGATAGCTGGTTAAAAACGAAGACAGATAATGATATGACAGAAGTAAGTGTCGAAGGGTTTTATCGGATAGATCCAATTACCGGTTGGTGCAACGCCTTAGAAAGCACTTATTCATTGATAGCAAATAGTAGCTATTTAAAAACACTAAAAATTACTTTAACAACCAATTAGAATTAGCCAAAATGGATTGGAGTACTGATACTGAACCAACAAATAACGACGAAAACCTAACAGATGATAAGATTACAGGTAACCTAACTGTATCCATAGCATCAGACAGGCAAGTAATAGATAAATCTAAACAAAATGGAAAAATTACCGAACTATTGGTATGTCATGGGGCTAAATGTACCTGCGATCAAGCGGTAGATCCCGCTCCGAAAAAGATGAACGTACTTAGCCATAACAAATATGTGATTAACGATAGTGGTGAAAGTAAATTTATTGCAACCACCTTAGAAAATAAAGTGCTTAACCTAAACTTTGGGCAATGCAAAGTACCCGACCCAAGTAAACCTGTCCCCTGTACTGCCAGATTGCAATGGAAAGATTATTGTGAAAAAGTAGAATTGCCAAACGGTGCTTATGTACTGACAAACAAAAGCATAGCTATTTGTACTGCAAAAGGTGGAAATGTAAAAATAGTTCAACATGGCCAGCAAGCAAACATTACTGTACAGGAATTAGAAAATGCCAAAGCTGGCAGTTGGGCCGCTGATGGTCCCCTGCTTACCGAAGAACTGATTCATACCGAACAAGCGGCAAAAAATGAAGATGAAGATGGTGCAACAGTAAAATCAATAATACCTTTATCTTACGGCGATCAACAACCGCTCGACACGCCTATTACTTTTAAAGCCGATTTTGCTGGCAAAGCAACCGATGCAGATAAGCAAGGAGTAAACTGGGTAGTCTATGATACAAATGGCATCCCCCTGCAATTGCGAAACGATGCAGGCGAAACCCTCACCATTACCTTTAAAAAAGTTGGCACCTATTTAATTGAAGCTTATGGCAAAACCAACGGTGATAAAAGAATAACCAGGCCCTATACCATTAAAGAAAACGAGATTGAAACCGTGGCCACAGTTGATGGAAGTACAAAAGTAAGAATAAATGTACCTGTAACCTTTAGGCTTCAAAGCCTTTTTCAGTCCGTGGCCCTACCAGGCGACATCAGTACTATTACTTGGGAGGTAACCAAAACAGGAGGAATTGGTACTCCTACTTTATTAACCCAGAGAGGGAACATCACTCAGGTAACCTGTAACGAAGAATGCAGCTATGTGGTATCTGCATGTTTCAATGGTATTCCAAAACAATCAAAACAGATACAGGCTTTAAAAAATGGTATTACCTCAATCATCACTTCGACACAAAGCACAAGAATAAAAGAAGAGATAACTTTTAGCGTAAAAGACCATTTTAAAATATTGCCCACGTTACCGCAGGAAATTGCTTCTGTAAAATGGATATGCAAAGATGTTGATGGTAAACCAGTTGAAGCTTTTAAATCAAAAATAGGTGAAACCATAACCCATCAATTTGACGAACCTAGTGAGTATACCGTACAGGCATATATGGTACAACCAAGCGCAAAAGTAGCGGTTAAAATAATAGTTGCCCAACCTGAAATTATATTGGCACAATGGGAATATCCCGAAGGTGGTAGAAAAACAAAAACAGGCTGGGGCGAACCAAACCATGCCTACATTAAATTTAAAGCGGCAGAAGGCCTAATTGTAAATTTAGAATATGGTTATTTAGATCACAGCGGCAAAGCGAGAGCCATCCACGTGATTACAGGCTTCAGAGTCCCTCAAAATCAAATATTAGATTTAGAGAAATACAATTTCATCCCCAATGCAGATAAGTATCAAAAACTGCTAAAAGAAGGGACAGAATTTTACTTCAAAGTATACTCGACTGATAAAAAATATGAAATCTTAAATGGGAATATGCCTCAACCGCTGCAAAAACTAAAATTGGTTGCCAAAGAACAAATTGTAAGCATCGAATTTTTAACCGACAACAAACCGGTTATCCAAGCACTATACGGCAGCAAAATGAAATGCCGCATCCGCACGCGTAACCTAAGCGCAAAAAATGTATCCGTTAAAATTTACAGAAAAGAAAGCCGCCTTGGGTTCGACAATTTAAGAAAAGATACACTTGTACACCATAAAGAATACCCTTTAAATGATAACGGTATTGTTGAGTTTGATTTCATATTGGCCAAAAGATGGGAGAAAAGTTATAGTGAAAAACTGCATCGTTTTTATGCCATGATAGAAGAAATGGAGTTTTTAGGCACAAGCAATACTTTAGTAGCCTTTAAAAATGATGTACCAGCAAATGGAGGAAAATCATTGGTGGGTGTGGGGAATCAGGAAGGCAATAGTCATAGTGATTGCCCCAGATGTAATAAGGACATCACTACGACAGAACTAAAACAAATATTTAAAGATGCTGATGATGCCACGCTCAAAACAGTTGCCACGACCTACAACAAATATATGGCAGATCTTGGCATGAATACCTGCTGGGTTAAAGCACATTTTTTCGCGCAGATCCGGGTAGAATCCGGAACTAAACTGCATGTAAAAAGTGGAGAAAACATGAACTACAGTGCAGATACGCTGATCAACGGTAACTTAAACAAAAAAACAGGGAAAAAAGACGACCCGCCTTTTTCGTATTTTACAAAACATAAAGAAGATGCTTATAAATACGGGAGAACCAAAGATCATGAAGCAAGTCCGCAAATGATTGCGAATCTGGCTTACGCTGATAAAAACAGAAGTGTAAACAACAGAATTGGTAATACACAGGAAGGGGATGGCTGGAATTTTAGGGGAAAGGGTTTAATACAGCTTACTGGAAGAGAAAATTACAGTAAAGCAAATGCTTATACATTAAAATATGAGCAGGTAGATATCCTTAAAAATTCTGATATTGTAGCTAAGGACATTAAAATTGCGGTACTAACTTCAATGGCGTTTTATAAATGGAATGGGTTGATTGCGAAATCTAATGGCAAGCCAAAAACCGAAAAAGTTTCCGAAAAGGTTGGTAACAATGTTGGAGACAATCATATTCAAAAACAAAATGCATTTGATAAGTATACCTTAAAAACATTTAAAGTTAACGAGTGCGATTGGATAGAAATAGAGACAAAAACAATAGATAACCGAGCACCTTGGATGGAGATAGCCATTGCAGAAGCCAAAGCGATGAAAGGTTGTTATGAAGGTGATGAACCTATGTACTCAAAAGCAAAATCTTATCTTATTTATTGTAATAATAAGGCTGAACCTACAAATGGAGAGGAAGGCCCATGGTGTGCCGCGTATATGAACTGGTGCATTAATAGAACCAAAAATTTTAAGAATAAAAATCAGCCCTATAGCCATTCCAATTCAGCAGGTTCGTTAGCTCCTATGAATAATTCTAATTATAAAAAAATACAAGAGCCTATCTATGGGTGCTTAGTCGTTTTCAAAGCTACAAACGGTTCAGGGAAAGGGCATACTGGTTTTTTATATGGCAAAACCAAGGATGGGAGATTTATTCTACTTGGTGGTAACCAAGGCGATTCTATCCGTTTTAGCAGTTATGGACAATCTTTTACTTATAATAAGCTAACCAAGAAATTGGTAGGTTTTTACATACCTACAGATTATAAGCCTAAAGATCTGGATAAATTAAAAGATAGTGATATATACACAAGCTCTGCAGAGGTAAATAAAAAATTCAGCATAAAAGATAGAGACAAAGCAAAATCAAATAAAACAACTTAATTAAAATACGTCCATGAAAACAAAAGCAATATTGGTGTCTCTTATTACCTTACTTATTATAAGCAGTTGTGAGAATAAAGTCAATCAGAATAGTTCAATAATAGATCAAGAAACACAAAAACCAATGATACCTATAAAAATAGTAGAAGAAATAAAACACCACCTAGAAGATCAAAAAAGGATACAAAGTGATGAAGATGATGAAATCATTAAAAGTCCTTACAAAAGAAATTCGAGAGATTTAGAACTGGCTTCGATAGTAATGCTTGAGGGGTTAAAAAATAATGGATTTAGTCCCGTTAGCGACGAAGTATTTAATGAAAGAATTAAAGAGATATTTGGGATAGATAATTTAAAAAATCCTTATTATAAAATACATGTAGCAGATAATCATATTACACTTTTCGGACAACAAAAAGAAGATTATAAATTTTTAATAAGAAATGAATTTGGGGGTTTTGCTGATACTGAAAACTACTACTTATTAAGAAAGGAACATTTGTTTTTTGAATTCCAATCCTTAAGATATTTAATTAAAATAGATGAGGATAACAGTTATAAAATCACTGTTGAACCTTATCATATTCATAGAAACAAATATTTATTTAATAAAGATAAAGTAAGTTTGGCCTGGCTTTTTAATAATGATAAACCATTCTTAAGTATGTTGTTGGAAAGATTTGGATATGATAAAGAACCAAAAATAAATAAACTTATGTTGGATTCCATATACAATGGAAATTCAGAACGTGGGGAGTTAATTGCAAATTTGATCTTTGTAAAAGATAGTTTTAACAAATTACAGATCAGAAAAGGCATATTAAAATATATAGAAGAGCATACGAATGCCACAGATAACCGTTTTATTTATGCCTTGGGTGATTTTATGTATGTATTATATAATGGGGATGCAAAGGATGATAGCTACAAAATTTTTAATGAGGACCCCTCTAAAAAATTTTCTGCTTTAGAAAAAGCAGAAATAGTAGCCAACATTGCTAATATCGAAAACCCAGCCATAGAAAAATATAAATCCCTTGAATCATCACTAGTATGGAATAATGCTGGTTCTTCATTATACAATCTTTCGGTTTCGCACCCTGAGGTGATTAAAATAATAGAAGCGCACAATTACTTTGGCTTGCCTAAAATGAAAGAGATTATCGCAAAACTACAGGAAGAAGCACCGCCTGTTGGTGCGGAGCCGGAATAGGTAAATGATTAACGGGGATAAATTCATATGCATGTTTGTGAGTTTATTCTTTATAAGCTTATTAATACAACTAATGTGCAGTGTCAATAAGCGGAAAACAACTATACAACAGGAACTACACTCAAAAAACTGCCTCAATAATGGCAAAATATGATTACTTCAAAGTTTTAATATGATTAATAAACTCCGGGTCGAGGGATGTTTATTTATCCGCAGCCAAAATGGTATATTTTAAGTATATTTTGGCTACAAATAGTTTTATTAACAGAGCGGATTATTGGACCAAGAACCACAACCTTTAGTTCCTAAAACCGGTAGTAACGGAAATCCTTTTTATTGCTTAAGCGTAATCTCTCCTACTCTTGCTGCTGGTTGCGTAAAATTTGCAATAAAAAGATTGGAGTGCATAACGGGGCTGCAGCACCCACGGAGGGATGAATGTTCGTTTTCAAATGAAAATCCACGAACTAATAGTAGCCCCCAACCCCTCCAAAATTAGGAGCGGAATTGGAGGCTACAAATAGGGTCTTCGACAGGCTACCATTGAAAGATTCCTAGAGAAAGGTCGTCATTGCGAGGAACGAGGATAACAGAACGAATTGAGCTCATGAATGCCTTTAAAAACAACTGCAAAATTGAATAATCTTAATGTGCTCGCAGTAGCGATCGTTGTAAGATTGCTTCGTCGGCTGAAAAAGCCTTCTCGCAATGACGATTCTTCGCAGCCAATCGCCACAAAGAATGCCTTTGTCATCTATTTTGATTTTATATAATAAATATCCCTCTCCGTAGGAGTCCTTTGGACAAGATGACAATGTTTTTTGTTTCTTCTAATTAGCAGCCCCCAACCCCTCCAAAATTATGAAGGGAGTTGGAGGCTACAAATAAGGTCTTCGACAAGCTCAGACTGACACTTTTTAAAAAAATCAACTAAAAACCAAAACCTTCTGATACAACTTCCTGTACCTTACTTTTCCTGAACTCTTTCATTGATTGTGGCTCTTTGGCCTCAAGCGTGGCGAAATCTACCACACCTGTTCTTTTGGCCCAGTCGAAATAGGCTACTGATAGCCTGCTTACCACATCGTGGTTTTGCCTGGCTACGTTGGTGGTTTCGCCGCGGTCGGTTTCTACATTGTACAGTTCCCAATTGTAGCCTGGCCAGGTAGATACCAGTTTCCATTTACCAGCACGTACTGCGCGATTGCCTGCACGTTCCCAAAATAACGGCTCATCGCGTTTCAGTTCGGTATCGTTACCAAACAATACTGGCAACAAACTTTTACCGGCCAATGCATTGGGTGTAATGCCCTGATAACTTTTTGGGTAGGTAGCCCCGGCCAGATCGTAAAATGTTGGGGCAATATCGATAATATGCCCGGTGCCTTTTTTAATACTGCCCGGTTTAATTTTAGCGGGGTACCAGGCAATAAACGGCGAGCTAATACCACCTTCGTACATATAATCTTTAAAGGCTTTTAATGGTGAGTTGGAGGCGTAAGACCAGTTTTTGCTTTGCGACTCGTACGAACCAATGGTACCCACAGGGCCCGAATTGCGCACCGCACCTTTATACCATTTTACCAGATCTTCTGCAGGGGCACCGTTATCAGATATAAACAGGATGATGGTATTTTTATCGGCTCCGGTTGCTTTTAACTTATTTAAAACCTGGCCAATGCCCTGATCTAAACGATCGACCATGGCGGCAAAAATCTCCATCTTTTTGGCCCACTGGCTGCGCTGATCGAACGATAGTTTGTTCCAATTATAGATATCGGCATCTTTTTCGGAGATGGTAGAATTACCATCAATTATACCGAGTTCTTTTTGTTTTTTAATTCTTTCGGCACGGAGTACATCCCAACCTTTATCGTAGCGGCCTTTGTATTTGGCAATATCTTCTGGCAGTGCATGCAGGGGCCAGTGCGGCGCGGTATAGGCTAAATACAGGAAGAAGGGTTTGTCTTTAGCGCTTTGATCTAAAAAGGTTACCGCATTTTCGGTAATTACATCGGTTTGGTAAAATTTACCCGCTTCTAAAGGGTAAGGTTTGCCATCAATGGTGTAGGCACGCTTTTTACCCCCTTCGTAATCGCCCTGATCGAAATAACTTCCATTTTCTGACATCATTACATGATCGAAACCACGCTGCCAGGGAAAACTCGCATCTTTGCCTGCAACATGCCATTTACCCGACATTAAGGTATTGTAACCCTGGGTTTTTAAAACCTCGGCCAGGGTAAGCGATTCTTTATTAAGATAACCCTGATAGGCCGGAAGCCCCAGATCGTTGGCGAAATACCCTACCCCTGCTTTATGCTGGTACTGCCCTGTTAATAATGAAGCACGTGTTGGCGCACAAATGGAATTGTTATAAAATTCTTTTAACCGAAGTCCCTCGTTGGCAAGGCGATCTAAATTGGGTGTTTTAATTTCTGAGCCATAGGCGCCAAGATCTGAATAACCCAGATCATCGGCCAGGATAAGGATAATATTCGGCTTTGCCGGCCTGGCATTTTGTGCAAAACCCTGGACGGCCAATAATGCACCTACGCATGTTAATATTACTTTGTTCATCTTTTTCTTTATTTAATACTAAAAATTCTGATTGCCCCTATTATTTCCTTGTGCAGGCCGGGCGGGCGCAGTTTTAAGCAATTCGTAATCTACTACCCCATTTTCTGCAGCCCACTTTACATAAGCGGCTTTTAACTGCGCTACGATTTCGGGGTGTTGAGCGGCCACATCGGCATTTTCTGCCCTATCTTTTTCGATATCGAAAAGCTCATATTTTTCGGTTAAACCTGCCGGAGAAACGAGCTTCCATTTGCCCCACCGTACGGCTTTGTTGCCACCACGTTCCCAAAACAAAGGCACAGCGCGCTGAACGGTATCAGTTGATCCGCTAAGCAATGGCAACAAACTTTTACCAGCGAGGGCATTACTGGTGATGCCGTTTAACTGTTTTGGATAATTGATACCCGCCAATTCGTAAAAAGTTGGGGCAAGGTCGATCAGGTGACCAGTACCTTTGGCAATTGTTCCGGCTTTAATTTTATTCGGAAACCAGGCGATAAAGGGTGCACTAATGCCGCCTTCGTAAGGCGCGCCTTTATAATTGCGGAGTGGCGAATTGCCTGTTTGCGACCAATTGCTGTTCTGCGTTTCGTAAGATCCGGCTGTACCTACGGGCCCAGTGGTGCGTTGGGTATAAGGCCTTGTACCATTGCCTCCCTGAGCACCGTTATCTGAAATAAAAATGATGAGGGTATTTTCGTCCTGCTTAAGTTCCTTTAATTTAGCGAGCAAACGGCCAACACCCTGATCTACATGATCGATCATGGCGGCGTAAACTTCCTGGCGGGTTTGCCAATATTCCTGCTCATCATAAGTTAATTTGTTCCAGGGTTTTACCTGGTCATCGTGTGCGGCAATTTTCTGATCACTACCGATAAGGCCTTTTTTAATGGCATTGTGGTAGCGTTGTACCCGTAGCGAATCCCAGCCTAATTTATATTTGCCTTTATATTTGGCAATATCAGCCGGAAGCGCCTGAAGTGGCCAATGTGGTGCATTGAAGGCGAGGTATAAAAAGAAAGGCTTTTTAGCTTTTTGCTGATCGTCTAAGAAACCCAATGCATTATTGGTAATCTCTTCAGTTAAATATTTTCCTGGTTCAAGAAAATACGGTTCGTTATCTTTAACCAAGGGTACGGTTTCAGTTCCTTTTTCTCCAATTTCGTAATAATTACTGGCACCACCGATAAAGCCAAAGAAATGATCGAAACCGCGTTGATTTGGCCATTGGTTCCGATCGTCGCCCACGTGCCATTTACCCGCCATGAGTGTCGTGTAACCTCCTGATTTAAGTACCTCGGCCAAGGTAAGCGATTCGCGGTTCAGAAAACCCTGATAGGCCGCCAGCCCAAGGTTATTGTTAAAAAAGCCAACACCAGCTTTATGTTGGTACTGCCCGGTAAGTAACGATGCCCGGGTTGGTGCACATATCGAATTGTTGTAAAATTCTTTCAGTTTAAGGCCACCTGCAGCAAGTTTATCTAAATTGGGGGTTTCTATTTCAGTTGCCCCATAAGGACCAATATCTGAAAAGCCAAGATCATCTACCAGTACCAGTACGATATTCGGTTTTTGCTTTTTCTGGGCAGATGCTCCTTGCACAACCAATAAGCCAAAAGCCAACAGGCATGCTTTTGCTATGGGCAAAGTGGAATGTTTTTGTTTAAAATTCATGCGATTAAATTTTATTATCCAAAATAAGACGATTAATAGTTTACCCAACCTGGGTTCTGTTTTAATTTAGGGTTGAGGTTAAGCTCGCGTTGCGGAATAGGGAAATGGATGTGGCGCTTGGCCGCTAAAGTTTTTCCGGCTGCTTTAAGTGTGGCCACATAATAATCGGCTCCTCTTCTGGCCAGATCGAACCAGCGCTGGTATTCGAAAACCAACTCCTTTCTACGCTCCTGAAAAACAGCATCCCTAAACTGATCTACAGTTAGTGCCGGAGAAATATCGGCCAGTTTGGCTATGCCCGCACGCTGGCGCACCTCGTCTATTGCGGCATAGGCTGCTGCATTTGGCCCGTTATTTACTTCATTTAAGGCTTCAGCATAAATTAAAAGTACTTCTGCATAACGGATAATGGGTAAATTTTTAGAAGACTGCGATTGATTGCCCACCACAGCCGGATCGTAATATTTATTAAACTGTGGCGAAAAGGTATATAACTGACCATTTGTAGGGCTCACCATCTGCGTAACAAAGGTGATGGCCTTTCGGGTATCGTTATCGGCAAAACTGCTATACAAACCGCCAGCGGTATGCAGGGCATCAGCATAATCGCCATTAATGCCGGGTACATCTGCCGGGGCCGAACGGCTGGCCAAACTATTGCCCTGAAAGCCAGCGTTACCTACAAACTGTGCCGAGAAAATATGCTCTTTACCATTTTTGGTGGCTACATTAAACACATCGGCAAAATTTGCAAACAACGAATAGTATTTACTATCGATTACCTCTTTACTTTTTTGCGCTGCATTTGCCCACTCTTTATGGGTAAGGTATACTTTTGCCAATAGACTTTTGGCTGCGCCTGAAGTTGCCCTTCCTAAATCTTTGCTGCTATATTCTGCCGGTGCAGGCAGTGATTCTGCATCTTTTAAATCCTGAATGATCTGTGCATACACCGCAGCCTCGGGCGCGTTGGATACATATAAATCTTCGGGCGCTAAAGAAGTATTTTCATGCAGTACAATGGGTACATCGCCAAACCAGCGTACCAGGTTAAAGTAATGTAAAGCCCTTAAAAACTTCGATTCGTTAATTAAACGTTTTTTAACAGAGGAACTAATTTTAGACTCATCAATCAATGCAATTTTATCGATGGCAATATTCGAAGCGTTAATGGCATCGTAACTTTGTTTCCACAGCTGCTCCATCCTATCGTTAGATGAATCGTGGGTTAAGCCAGATATGGCCCTAACGTGTGCATTTCTGGCCCTTGGGCCTGCTTCATAATCGTCGGTAGCCATTTCTACCCCAATCTGCATCAAACTATTGTAGAGCGACTGGCCACTTTCGTAAAGTTTGCGGTAATTGGCCGTAACAGCAGAAACCGCCTGACCTTCGTTTTGGTAAAACTGTGCCGTAACGAGCACAGCATCGGGATCTTCTTCTAGCTTGGAGCAGGCCGAGAGCGCTATTGCTAAAATGGATGCATATATTAAGTTTATCTTTTTCATTGCGATATAGATTAAAATGTTAACCTTAAACCAGCCCTAACCGATCTGGCGATGGGATAAATCCCGGCATCGGTTCCTGGCGATACATTACTTCCAGAGGTAATTTCGGGATCGAAGCCTGAATAATTTGTCCAGGTAAGCAAATTCTGCCCAGCTACGTAGAAATATACATTGGATAACTTTGCCTTAGCAGAGATCTTTTTTGGCAAAGTGTAACCTAGTGATACATCTTTTAACCTTAAGAAAGAACCGCTTTCGATAAAACGATCGGAAAATACAGGTGCAGGATCTAATTTGGCCCTTGGAATGGTTTGACTTGGGTTACTTGGTGTCCACCGGTTTAAAGCGGTAGCCGAAGCATTTTGTTGTCCGGTAAAGAGCTCCAGGGTTTGCATATTCGAGTTTAAAATACGGTTACCGTACGAGCCTTGTACAAATATTAACAGATCGAAACCTTTGTACTCGAAATTGTTGGTAACGCCAAAAATGAAGTCGGGTTGTGCATTGCCAATAATGGCTTTATCTGCAGCAGTGGTAAACAGACCATCGCCATTAATATCTTTATACAATCTATCGCCAGGTTTTGGCACGGCGCTACCTGTATATTTACCTTTAGTAGCTTCTTCACCAGTTTGCAGGATTCCATCGGTTACATTACCATAAAAGCTACCCAATGGCTCACCAACTTTTACAATGTAGTTTCCGCTGATATACGATTGTGCGCCATTACCGATACTTAGCACTTCATTCCGGTTAACGGAAAAGTTTAAATTGGTATTCCAGATAAATGCGCCGGTGAGGTTGCGGGTATTCAGGCCAATTTCGAATCCTTTATTTAATACCGATCCATAATTCTGTAGCGATGTAGCATAACCTGTTGTCCAGGGGATCTCTACATTTAACAATAAATCTTTGGTTTTCTTGTAGTAACCATCTAACGTTAATTGGACGCGGTTGTTAAAAAAGCCGATATCCAGGCCGGCATCGTATTGATGGGTAGTTTCCCAGCCTAGTTTATCGTTCGCAATGCGGTTAGGTGCAAAACCCGTGGCGGTAGTGCCTCCAAAAACATAATTGAGGCTGTACAAGGTTGCCAAAGACTGGTATTGACCAATCTCCAGGTTTCCTGTTGTACCGAAACTGGCACGGACCTTCAACTCACTGATTGTTTTCTGTAAGGACTCGAAAAATTTTTCGTTACTGATTTTCCATGAAGCCGCTGCCGAAGGGAAGTACCCCCATTTGTTTCCTTTCCCAAAACGGGATGAACCATCGGCACGGATACTTGAGGTTAGGAAATAACGGTTATCGAAACTGTAATTTACCCTGGCGAGGTAAGAGTGTAACACCCATCTGGTGGCATCAGAATAAGGCGCTACCAGAGTTGCACCACTTTGCAGGCTGTTAAAGGTTAAATCGTCGGTTACAAACTTCTGAGCATTTGCCCTGGTGGTTTCGCTCGAAAATTCCTGTTGCGTAAAACCGATTACCGCATCTAAAGCATGTTTACCAAAAGCTTTATTGTACGAAAGCGTATTCTCATTTAACCAGGAATAGGAATTATAAGTTCCCTTTCCGGCAGAACCACCAATGGTGCTTCCTTCATAAATGGTTGATGGGATATAATTCTTTTCATTTACACTGTTTACATCAGCACCAAGCAATACTTTTAAATTCAGTCCTTCAATAATGGTATATTCTCCAAAGGCTGTTCCTAAAAATTTATTGGTGGTTGATTTATTGATCTGCTCTTTTAATGAGGCAATTGGGTTGGCAAATATATTTTCGAAAGGATTACGAAGCGTATAAGCGCCAGAAGCATCGTAAATGGAAGCGGTAGCAGGCATAATCAACAGGCCATTAATGATCCCTGAGGGAGATACATTGGCATCGGCCTTACTTCCGGTAATACTTGCACTTACTTTAAATTTTTCGAAAGGCTGGGCATCTACATTTGCCCTGATACTGATCCTCGAATAATCGGTGTTCTTTAAAATACCATCCTGATCAAAGTAGTTCCCAGAAATGAGATAACGTGTTTTTGGGTTACCGCCGCTGATGGTGAGTTGATGGTTTTGTGTTGGTGCACGTCCGAATGCTTCGGTCTGCCAGTCTGTCCCCGCTCCTAACCGGTCAATCTGCGCCTGGCTCAAATACTGGAAACGGCCTTTGGTTGGGTCGGTGTCGTACAAAGCATCGTTCCGGAGCAAAGCAAAATCGTGTGCATTTAAGAGGTCTAACTTCTTTCTTAACGATTGCGTACCATAACTTCCTTCATAGGTAACTGCGCTACGATCTGCTTTTCCTTTTTTGGTGGTGATGATCACGACGCCATTAGCTCCCCTCGAACCATAAATCGCCGTTGCAGAAGCATCTTTTAGAATATCAACCGTTTCAATGTCTGAAGGGTTGATACTGGCTAATGGATTAAGTGGCGTGCCGCTCAGCGTACCTGCCGAAGCAGAACTGTTGTACAGAGGGAATCCATCAAGCACATATAAAGGCTCATTTCCACCTTGTACAGAACTCCCACCCCTTACACGGATGCTTACACCACCACCCGGCTGACCAGATGTTTGGGTAACCTGCACACCGGCAGCAGCACCTTTTAACAATTGATCTACCGAACTTAACGGTTGTTTCAATGCCGACTTAGAAATGGAAGAAACAGAACCTGTAATGTCGCTTCGTTTCTGCGTGCCATAACCCACTACCACCACATTATCGAGTTGGTTGGCAGCTTCTTCTAGTTTAATTTCAATCGGACTTCCATTTGCTATAATTTCGATGGTTTTATAACCAATGTAACTTACGGTTAGGGTATAAGGAAACTTCTGTCCGGTTACGAACCTAAATTTACCTTCATTATCGGTTGCTGCAGAGTGGGTAGTTCCGTTAATGCGGACCACTACACCTGGAATGGGTTCTTTGGTTTTCGAATCGGTAACCAAACCGCTGAGGGTAGAGTTAATGAGCGGTACGGTTTGTGCTTTAACCGCAATTGAAAAAATAAATTGAGCGATAATCAACATTCCTAAATGGCACAACATGCGTAAGGAACGGACTGATAATCTGGATCGAACAGGCTTTTCCTGCCCGAAAACCGGTAACGAGACTTGCGAAGCCGACCCATAGGGCCACCTGACTTCTTCAAATTTTTGCATACTTTTGTTTAAGGTTAAGTGGTAAATTGATTCAGGTGCCAACGCCAATTGAAGACCTGTTTCGATGATTTAATCCAGGGGAGATACAGCTGTGTTTCCCCGTTTTTATATAGTTTATTAAATTCTTATATGCTATCCTCCTATTGTTTAATGGTTTGTTTTTCCTTTATCGATACCATGCCTGATCATTTCTTTCCAAATGAATTTTGTTTTGCGTATCTGTTAAGTAATATCGGATCTGGCTTGAAAAACCAGATAAAGCAATGATTACAAGAGATGTCCTGTAAAATAAGGCAAAGTTCATACTAAGGATATGTTCAGTTTATGACTGGTAAGTCAAAGCATTATTGTTGAGCGCCTGGCCATTTAGAAAGCCATTTTACAATAAGTTTACGCGTAACAACAACACATTCGCATTGATTCGTGGTAATTCGAACAGTAGATAGCGTAGGTAGAAAATGAAAGAAAGTAAAATTTATTCATATCGTTATTTGCAGGTGGCAGGCAAATATAATATTTAATTCTATAAATCCTATAGAATTTATAGGTTAATAAAATTAATTTATTCCATCCGTAGATATAAGTAAAGATTAATTGTTAAAAAGCTTAACCAATGCTTCTCTTTACTATTTATAAATTCCCCTGATCAAACTTGGTAAAGCAATGAGCAATAAAGGCATGGCTACTATAAAACCGCCAATTACGGCAATAGCCAACGGTTGATGCAATTGTGCACCAGCTCCGATACCTAAAGCCAAAGGCATTAAGGCGATTATTGCCCCTAGTGCAGTCATTAATTTTGGCCTTAACCGGGTAGAAATAGCAAAGGTTATAGCATCATCAACACTTTGTTTGCCAAGAGATTCTTTAAACTGTAAAAACGTAAATATGGCATTCTCACCGATAATGCCCACAATCATAATCAACCCAGTATAACTGCCTACGTTTAACGGTGTATGGGTTAAAAACAAGGCTAAATAACACCCAGAAATGCCCAGCACCGAGATCAATAAAATGAGAAAGGCGATTTTAAAATCTTTAAATAGAAATAAGATTACACTGAACACCAACAAACTCGATGCAATAAGAATAGTGAGCAGTTCGGAGAACGATTGTTGCTGTTCTTTATATGCGCCGCCATATTCGATATGATAACCCGAAGGCAGGTTTATATTGGCATTTACAGCTTCCTGAAGATCTTTCATTACACTACCAAGATCGCGGTTATCGAGTCTTGCAGTAACTACCCCAATGGTTTGCAGGTTTTCTCTTGCTACTTCGGCAATTCCTGCTTTAAGATCAACCCTGGCCATTTGCTGAATGGGCACTGTTGTTCCATCGGGCAAGAAGATTTTAAGCTTATTGATATCGGCCACGCTAAAAGTCCTGCTTCCGGGGTACACCATACGGATAGGTGAAAGCTGTTGTTTATCGTATAAATCGCCAATTAAAGTTCCCTGCATTGCAGTTTGGAGCTGCGATTGAAAGGATGCTGGACTAACACCATATTGCGCCAGCATCGTAAAATTGGGCTGGATATTTACCGTTGGCCCGGAGCGTACAATACCATCAAACACATCGGCTGTACCACTTAGGTGCGAAACCAGATCGGCTACCTTTTTAGATAAAATCTGAAGTTTTTCCTGATCATTGCCAAAAATTTTCACCTCGATGGGTTGTGTGGAACTCATTAGATCACCTAACATATCACCAATTACCTGCCCGAAATCGATTACCAATGCAGGTTGTGTATTTTCGATATGCGTGCGGATCTCCGAGATCACTTCTTCTGTGCTTTTTGTCCTGTTATGCTTCAGCTGGATCAGGTAATCGCCAGTATTTGGTTCGGTAATAAAAAAGCCCATCTGTGTTCCCGTTCTTCGCGAATACGCCTGAACATCTGGAATTTTAACAATCTCCTTTTCTACCTGTTCAAGCATCCTGTCGGTTTCTTCGAGCGACGTACCTGGAGGTGAAGCATAATCCAAAACAATACTCCCCTCATCCATTTCAGGGAGAAATCCGGTTTCTAAACGTGGGAAAACGAGCACAATCGATGCGATCAGCCCGAGCATAAATATGATCGAGATATAAGGTCGTTGTGTAAAATAACGCACCCAGTTTTGCGATTTAACCTCATGTACCACTACTTTTTTGCCAGTTGCTGCGTGACTCCCCCCTTTACGGGTAAGCAAAAGATAAATCACAGGTAAACCAATCCAGGTAACAAAAAAGGAACAGACCAGGGTAATGATCATGGTATTGGTCATTACTTGAAAATAAGAGCCTGCCACACCCGTCATCAGTACAAAGGGAACGAATATCACGATGGTGCTGATAGAAGAACCTAACATGGCCGGGAAAAGATAAGTTACCGCCTTGCTCAACAACCTCATGGTAAGCTCTTCAGGGTGTTCTTCATGTGTGCGATGGATCTGCTCTACCACCACTATAGCGTCATCTATAATTAAACCTAAGGCTGCTGCAATGGCGCCAAGGGTCATGATATTGAGTGAATACCCAATGAAATAAAGCATAATTATGGTCAAACAAAGCGTAACCGGGATGGTGATTAAAATGGTAGCGCTTGCCTTAAACGATCTCAGAAAAATAATAGCAACCAAAATGGCCAATGCCAAACCAATTAATAAACTGTCGCGTACACTTTTTACCGATTCGTTTACAAAATCTGACTGTATATAATACGGTTTAATGCTTACGCCTGCCGGCAGAATATGTTTTAACTGTTCCACTTTGGTAAACATCTCGTTAGACAGATCGACCAGATTGGCATTGGGCTGTTTAATTACTGCAATCAGGATTCCATCTTTCCCGTTGGCATTGATGCGGGTATATTCTACACTTTGCTGAATATTTACCCCGGCAACATCCATTACCTTAATAATCCGGTTACCCTTTCTGCTCAGCACCAGATTTTCCAGATCGTTTTTGTTTTTTACAGTAGCATCGGTTACAGATAGGTACAGGTAATTGTGATCGGTGAGGTAGCCGTTAGATTTTATAAAATTGGTTTGGCTGAGTGCATTGCTTATCTGATCTGGGGCGATACCCAGCGTCTGCATTTTCTGTACATCTAGCTCCAGCCAGTATTCTTTGCTCTTACCGCCAATTACGCGGATCTCGGAAACGCCATCAACCTGCGAAAGAAAGGGTTTTACGGTATAGGTGGCAATTTTTTTCAGTTCAGCTGACGAATAATTGTGGCTTTCTAAGCTGTATCCACTTACCGGAAGGATAGACGGATTCATCTTCTCTACCGAAATATTAACCCCAGCCGGCAACGAAGCACTAATTTTGGCAATCTGCGATTCTATCCGCTGCTGACTCAGATCGATATCGGCACCGGGGTTCATAAATGCCGAAAGCTCACAACTGCCCCTACTGGTAGTACTCCTAACCAATTGAAGATCGGGTACCTGTTTTACCGCATTTTCTAAAGGCCGCGTTACGGTAACCACCATCTTATCAACCGGCTGGAGTTCTGCATCAGCAATAATCTTGATCTTTGGAAAAGTAATTTCTGGAAAAAGCCCTGTTTTTAGCTGACTGAAAGCATATACTCCGCCAACTAGTATAATGAGCAATACGGCCAGGATTGGATTTTTATGTGAAATGAAAAACTTGTTCATGGCTACTTCTGGATTTTAACTTTGGCGGTATCGGCTATTCCATAATTGCCAGCCGTAATAATCCGGTCGGTTTTCGAAAATTTAGGATCGAGCACTTCAATTGTATTTTGGTTTTCGATGCCTTTTTTCACGTTTATTCTTACTGCTGTTGAATCGTTGATCAGTTTCATTACCCAAAACTCATCCTCGGTTTCGTTGGCCAATACCGCCGATTTTGGCAATATTTGGGCCTGCGCATGGTTTACTTTCGTTAACCTCACTTTCGCAATCAAACCTTCGGGAATATCTTTACCCGCCCCAACTTTAAGGATATAACGTTGGGTCTGTGCAGATGAATCTACAGCAGGCATTGTTCCTGAAACTGTTCCGGTCATTTTAGTTCCATCCGGTAAAAGAATAACCAGGCTTCTATTCTGATTAATCAGCTGGTTATATTCGTAAGGCAGATCGAGCAAAAAAACCAGACTATTGCGGTTACTGATGGTAGCCAAAGCTTCTCCATCCTGCACATAATCTCCTTTCTGATGATTTACCTGAATAATTGTTCCGGCCTGATCGGCTCTGATATTGGAAATACCAGAAAATTTAAACCCGGCATCGAGCTTATTTACGCTATTGCCAATCGATTTTGCTTCTTTAGTAATTAGACTAAACAACAGTTGATGGCTCCCCACCTGCTTGCCCATTACAGCCCGGGCAATTTCTACATAACCGTTGATATTTGCCTTTACAAAACTTTTCTCCAGATAGGCCGAAACTGCCGAAAGCTCCACAAATTCTGAAAGAGAACTATCTCGAACCGTAGTCACCTGAACTGGGACGATTGGCGAGGGCTCATCTACAGAATCTGCAGGGGCAGAATGATTACATGCCGAAAAAACAAACAGCGTGGCAATACCACTACACATTAATTTTAGATAGCTATTCATGGTTATCGGTTCCAGTAATTAAATTGGTTGATCAGTTTTAAACGGTTAATATTGGTTTGGTGCAATAAATTTTGAGCTGCCATATAGTTGTTGATTGCAATAACAAAATCAGCCACTTTTAAATCGCCAGTATGCATCAATTTACTGTCTACCTCGATCAAACCCTTGCTAAAACGGATCTGTTCGTTAATTTGTGGGAAAAGTGCATCGGTCTGGTTAATCTGCTGACGGATCAGGTTTAGCTGTTGTTGTTGCTGGCGGACAAAAAAATCGCGGTAACTGGATATGGTTTTAGCAGAAAGACTGAGTTTATTATACTGCATTTTTCTCTGATGGCCATCGTAAATCGGAATAGAAAAAGTAAAACCAATACTTGCCCCAAAATTTTTATAGGTCTGCAAAACAAATGAAGAATTATAACCCCCATTTGCGTACACCCCAAGTTTGGGTTTATAGTTAAAGTTGATCGCGTTTTTTTGATTGATGTTTTTTAAACTGTCGATATGAAAACGTTTGTTAAAAAAGCCTTGATCGATTGAGGTGCTGGCGGTCTGTAATTGGGGGGCAGCTAACTTAACCTGTGTGTTATCGGAAATACCAGCCAGATAGTTTAACGTGGCATAGTCATTTTTAAACTGCAGTTCGGCCTGTTTTACTACCAATTGCTGTTGTTGTAGCGTAACCAGGAAAGTTAAATACTCTGATTGCTTGTAAATATTGTTTCTGGTTAATTTTTTAAGCAGTGCTTCTTCTTGTTCGAGCAGCGTAACCACTTCCCGATTAAAATCTACCTGCTCTTGACTGGCATAGGCTAGAATATATTGATCGGCAATAGATCTTTGCAAATCATATAGCGACAATTGCCTGGCATATTTAATGGAATCGCTTTGGATTTTAATGCCCTCGAGCTGGTTAATGATTCGTTTTCTGTTCAACAGGTCATAATTTACATTTAGCAAAGCTTCTAGCGCTTGCCCATTGGTAAGCACTTCATCGTAACCGTAACCACGCACAATTGGTGCATACATCCCTGCAGAACTGGCCGTAACCTGTAGCCCTCCGGTAGCCCGAACAATCAAACTATCTATCCCAGCAGACCGTTGTTGGTTCTGAAAATCTTTAAGTACCGGACTTGTAAATTCAGCCTGTTTTAAATAATAATCGAGACTTTTTGACGGGACTTGAGCCATCGCTCCCATTACCCAAAAAGTAAACAGGCAGAAAATCAGGTATTTTAACTTTATATTCATTTTTGGATGATTTCAACTCAAAAAATATTAAACAGTATTAAAACCTGCCCGAAAGCATTAAACCCGTGCTACCTTGTTGGTGGAAGGGCATAAACGTAAAATTCCCGTCTTTTTTTGTAGTGAAAAGGCTTTTGATATATGGATAAACAAGATAAGATATCTTTGTAGAAGCAATCCCGAATCCAGCGCCAGCCACAACATCACTAAACCAGTGTTTGTTATTATACATCCGCAATGTTCCGGTGGCAGTGGCGACAAAATAACCTGCATAACCAATCCAAGGGTTAACATCTTTATACTCCTGATGCAGAAATTCTGCCGCCATAAATGCAGATGCGGTATGCCCCGAGGGAAAAGAATTTTCTCCATTTCCATTTGGTCGCTGTCTACCAATGCCCTGTTTTACAAAATGAGTAGAAACACCCATAATTGCAGCAGAGGTCACATATAACATTGAAGCATCAAACAGGTTGTGCCTGCCTTTTATACCCGACAAGTTAAGTGCGTATACTGCAGCCACTGGTACAAATTGGATATAGTCATCAACATGAGCTGCAAATAAAGGATGGTCTTCCTGTAATTCTGCTTTGGTACTTACATCCAGTTGTTTTAATGCACCATGATCGTAAACAGTGGCAAAACCATAACCTGCAAGTAAAACAGGCGTAATAAATGCTGTTGCCTGAAGCTTTCTTTTTGGGTTCTGATGGCTAGCATACCATCGTCCTGTAGAATCTGTAGGGATGTTTTTAACCGAATCTATATTTTGAGTGTACCCAATAACGGCAGCAGCATAAGTATGACTTTTATAACTTACCATAATCAACAGCACCTCTAAAAACCTTTTCATAGTTTAAATTTTAACCAAAACTATAATCGAATTATGGAGAAATTCTGAAGTTATGAATGAATGAAACTATTTTCTAAACTGGGTGCTTGTATGAAGTAATCAATAGCGAAAGGTGGTAATACGCAATCACACCAAAAAATCTGCGGAAATCTTCTCAAATCTGTGGGCAATAAAAATATGACAAAATGCTTCATCTTAAGTCTCCCGCAGCTAGCGCTGATTAACGCAGAACGTATTTTGCTATTTAGATTGCTTCACCCTTTTACTCAACCCTGCGCTTCAGTTCGCAATGACGCGCAACTAATCACCAAAATAAACAGTAAAAACATGTTCGCCACTTTCTTCGTGATAATCAATACGAAAGCCATAAAGGTTACAGATCTGTTTGGTTATGGCTAACCCTAGCCCCATACCCTCAGAATCTACCGATTTAGAAAAGCGATCAAAAATTTTGGTTTGTACCTGGTGGGTTTTACCCGAATTAGAAATAGTTAAGGCCTGCTGATCGAGTTCGATATGAATGTGCCCACCACTTACATTGTGCCGTACCGCATTGCTAAATAGATTATTCAGCAGGATATCTGCAAGGTAACGACTCATTTTAACCTCAACCGGGGCAAGATCTTTTGTCAGGATCAGTCTGTCTTTTTCCAATAACTCCTGAAACTGGCGGCTCTTGGCTTCTACCATTTCTTTGAGTTCAATGTTCTGAAAATCGGGGATCAGGTTATTTTCAATTTTGGCCAGCAATAATAAAGATTGATGCAGCCTGGATAATCTGCCTGTGGCATGGTAGATATCTTCTAGCAACGCCCCTTGTTGCGCGGTAAATGATTCCGTTTGCAATAAAGAATCTAATTTAGAATTGATTACGGCCAATGGAGTCATCATTTCGTGCGAGGCATTATCGGTAAAACTTTTAAGTTCCTTATAGTCTTGCCGTACCCTTTCGGCCATGGCATTTACAGATTTATTAAGCTCGTTAAACTCATCAATTTTAGTTGGCTCTTGTTCAATAGTATCCATTCGGGTTACTTGGAAAGCTTTTATCCGGTTCAAAGTAGAATAAAAGGGACGCCAAAGCCTGTTCAGTACAAATCGGTTAATCAGCAATAAGGATAAAAGCAAAACAACTGTAATTCCGAATGTTATTAAAAGGATGATTCTAATAAGGTCTTCTGATTCTACCCTCGATTTGGTTATGGTTACCTCAATTGTTTTACCATCTAAATGTACAACTGTAATGAGGCTTCTCCCAGGTTCGTTTCCACGTTCTTTCGGGTTAAAATAAATTGTATTTAGAAATTCTCTTTCAGAAATAATCCCACTTAGTGTTTTATAAGATATCTGTTGATCGAGATAACTTGCAGGCAGCGGAAGTTTATGAAAAGTGTTTACATACTGGTTAATTTCATTTTCTTCAACAGCTAAATCGCGATCTAATTTTTCGGTTAAAATAAAATGGATTACGACATAATAAACAATCCCCGTGATGATTAATACAACGATAGAGGTTAAAATATTTGCTTTGTTATAACGGTTGGAGAGTTTCATATATCACCAAATTTATAGCCTATCCCATAAACAGAACGAAGATAATCTGCCGCTCCGGCTTCGAGCAGTTTTTTACGGAGATTTTTAACATGCGTATAAATAAAGTCGAAATCATCAGACAGATCCATTTCATCTCCCCAAAGATGCTCAGCCATTGCATTTTTGGTGACGACTTTATTGCGGTTAGAAAGAAAATACACCAGCAGATCGAACTCTTTTTTGGTAAGTGTTACCTGATTGCCTTTAACAGTAATTTTCATTGCCGAAACATCAACTATTATCTCGTTGAAAACGATAACATTATCGCCATCAAAGTTCTTTCTGCGCACAATAGCGCTCACTCTTGCTTTAAGTTCTGATAAATGGAAGGGCTTAACCAAATAATCGTCGGCGCCAAGATCGAGCCCGGCAAGTTTATCATCCAAAGAATGGCGCGCAGAAATAATGAGTACGCCATCTTTTTTTTTTAGTTGTTTAAGTTTGGTTAATAATTCCAGTCCTTCGCCACCAGGCAAGCCCAAATCTAAAAGAATACAATCGTAGCCATAGAGCGATATCTTTTCATTTGCAGCAGCAAAATCTGAAGCATGTTCACAAATATTCCCCTCTCCTGTAAAATAGGCAAGTATACTCTCCAATAATGCCTGTTCATCTTCAATGACTAAGATTTTCATTGGTTGTTAATTTGTGATTTAATTGAACATAAAGTAATCATTAAAACCGGAAAATTAAAAATGCCGTTCCAAACCAGTTAGGTAAAACCGCTGTATCAATTTTTCTATGTTCAGATTTTTTTTCTTCTGCAATGTCTGTTTACCAAAGGTGGTAAAGTATTCATGCCCTACAAGCATTTTGAGATTGATTGCATCCCATTCCATGTCACTATATACCAAACGAAGGTTTTCTTCCCATTCTCTTTTCAACCTGGCGGCAAAAGCGATATAGTTTGGAAGGGAAAAATGATAAAAATCGGCATCGCATATGATTTTCTCCAAATCGTTGTTTGGTAGTTGAGGATATTTTGTAGCGAGAATGCAGTTGCTTACCACTTCTATCTGATCGCGTTTAAGACCACTTTCCAGTAAAAATTCATAAGCAATTTTGACACTGGCCAGTTCATGGCCGGTATATTTTTTAGTATAGCCCACATCATGTAAAAAGGCAGCCAAAATAAGCGTCAGCAATTCATTTTCACTCACACCATTTTGCTTACCAATAATTTTAACGCCTTCTACCACTAACAAGGTATGCTCAAAGCTATGAAAGTACATGCTTTTTGGCAGCTCCTTTTCAAAAAGTTCTTTAACAAAGGCTTCAACCTTTTTTAGCAATATTTCCTGCTCTCTTTCCATTTATCTACCAATAACAATACAATAGTATCTGCCAATTCTGAAGAAAAACTGTAGCATGAATTTCTGTTACCAAGACCTGGAAAACCTGTTTCTTTCCATTATATTAATAAATTGTTAACTGTAATACTTAAATGATACCTTTAGGCACTAACCAAACCTTCAGAATTCCTTCAGAATTGAAACTTACCTTCGCCAACTACAAAGTTTGGCAAGTTAATTTCAAACTTTGGAATCATCATTAATATGAGCATTAAAGAAAAAACAAATAAATTACTCCATCATAGATTTGGACCAGTTTTTTTAGTTACCGTACTATTATCTGCCATATCGCTGATTACGAGACTGGCTTTATTAATTTATAGTGCATCATCTGTTGATTGGTCGATATTTAACCTACTTAAAATTCTGGTTATTGGTCTGTTTTACGACCTTGCTGCTGCATCTTTTGCGGTAATTCCGATTGTAATTTATCTATGGTTGCTCCCTTCTAAATGGTACGCCAGCAAATTCAATAAGATATTATTGTTCATTTATTTTTTCTTTGTTGTTTTTACGCTGATTTTCAATGCCATTTCAGAATGGTTCTTCTGGGAAGAATTTTCAGTGCGTTATAACTTTATAGCCGTCGATTACCTGGTGTATACCACAGAGGTTATTGGAAATATCCGCCAATCGTACCCGATCAACAGCATTATGGTAGGCTTGGTGATCATCACAGCATTAATCGTTTATCTTTTAAGAAAATCTATCACAACATCTACTACCAATAAAACCAGTTTCGGCAAACGAACCATAATTGCCTTGATTCTTTTGTGCCTGCCTGTTCTGACTTATTTTGGGGTAAGCCATAGATGGAAATACCACAGTAAAAATCAATATGTAAATGAGCTTTCGGGCAATGGCATGTACGATTTTGGATTTGCCTTTTGGAACAATCAGCTCGATTACAATACTTTTTACAAAATCCTTCCGATTAAAAATGCTGAATCTATTCTGAGCAATTTGCTTCAACAAGATTCTACTGCCAAAAACGGAGCATTTAAAAATACATCCCGAACCATCAATAACGCAGGCATCGAAAACAAAATGAATGTTGTGCTGATTAGCGTAGAGAGCTTAAGCGCTGAGTTTTTATCTGCATTTGGCAATACACAGCATATTACGCCCCAACTCGATTCGCTTGCAAAAGAAAGTTTGCTCTTTAACAATTTATACGCTTCGGGAACGCGAACAGTGCGCGGTTTGGAAGCACTTTCACTTTGTATCCCACCTACCCCTGGGCAATCGATCGTTAAACGACCCGATAATAAAAACTTATTCACTTTAGGTAGTATATTTCGTTCGAAAGGCTACAATAGCAGGTTTATTTATGGCGGTTATGGGTATTTCGATAATATGAACGAGTTCTTTTCCAACAACGGTTACCAGGTAACTGATAGAAGTGCACTTCAGGATTCAGAAATCCATTATTCAAATATCTGGGGTGTTGCTGATGAAGATTTATTTACGCTTTCGTTACGCGAATTGGATAAAGATTATAAAGACAAAAAACCCTTCTTCGCACAGATTATGACGGTTTCGAACCACCGTCCGTACACTTACCCCGAGGGGAGGATTGATATTCCATCACACACGGGCAGAGAAGGTGCAGTTAAATATACCGATTACGCTATTGGTAAGTTTATACGGGAAGCAAAACAGAAACCCTGGTTTTCGAACACCTTGTTCGTTATTGTTGCTGATCATTGTGCTTCGAGTGCTGGCAAAGTACAGTTACCGGTAGATAAATATCATATCCCAATGATTTTTTATAGCCCAGGGCATATTGCACCAGGCAAATTTGAAAAACTTACCGCACAGATTGATATCGGTCCAACCATTTTGGGTTATCTGAATTTCAGTTACGACAGTAAGTTTTTCGGTCAGGATGTATTTAAAATGAAAGATCGCGAAGAAAGGGCATTTATAAGCACCTACCAGAGTTTAGGTTACATTAAAAATAACAAACTGGTTATTCTCGATCCGAATAAAAAAGCAACTACTTACAAACCCGATTTTACCAACGGAAATGCTGTAGCCATACCAGCAGATCAGAAATTGATTAATGAGGCTATATCCAATTACCAAATGGCATCGTACCTCTACCAAAATGGCTTGTACGGTTTTGAGTCTAAAAACAAACCCTAAAAAATTTAATCATGGGCATTAATATTGGCTTATTGGTCTGGAAAGAGATGAAGGCAAAATCGATGAGTAGAGATCAACTTGCCGAGAAAATAAGCGTTAGCAAACACCGGGTAGATACTTTACTTAAATCGGCCTCGGTAGATACCAATTTATTAACAAGGATCTCTATTGCGCTTGGTATTAATTTTTTCGAATATTACCGCAAAGATGAAGACCTGGCTCAATTTGAAATCGATATCCTTGCCCAAAGTGATGAGGAACTTAATGAGCTTAAAAATTTAATCAAAGAAAAAAATAAGTTGCTCGAGCTTTACGAAGAAACCATTAAAAGCCAAAAGAAGATTATTGGCACACTAGAAAATCTTCGGAAACACTAACAATAAATTTAATGCATATATTAACTGCAGTGGCCGTCCCATAATATAGACTGTCATCCTGAGGGATAATTTTTGTATAATAATCAATATAAATGACAGGAGAATTAAAAGATTAAATCTCCTCAAATTATCGTCATTGCGAGAAGGCTTTTTCAGCCGACGAAGCAATCTTTATGGAAAGAATCACTAGTATGTAAGATTGCTTCGTCGTTCCTCCTCGCAATGACGACTTTTCTTTTGAAATTTAACTTTTTGATCGGCCTCTGCAGTTATTATCAGGCTTCCAGTTTCCACTTTTTTGCCAATTCAGCATTAAAACCATCATTTTCTTTAGGATTTGGCTCCCCTTTTCCAGTAGTAATCAACTTATACAAGCTTTCTTTTATGTAGTTAGTCCAGGCTTCCCTGCAAATTTCATAACATTCGTACTGTGGTACCAAGCCCTCGTGTGTAAAAGTTACAGCGGTTTGTTCGCCTTTTTTAGTAATATCAAAAATCAACTTCGTACCAATCCATTCGCTTTTATCGGTTGTAAACTTAAAATAGTTATCCAATATCAGCCATACTAATTTTTGATCTGGAATCATTTCTACCAATTTCATTTTACAGTAATGGATATCTCTATAATGATAAACGGATTCGGCGTTAATGATATCGGTAGCTCCTTCAATGGCTTCCGACCACCATCCACTAACATTGGTAATTGCATTAAATGCTTCATTTGGACTTTGATCTACCAAAATGGTGGCTGTAAAATCTTGCTTTTCCATGGTTCTGCTATTGTTTAAATTTAAGATTGATTAGTATAAACAAAGTTAACCGCAAGATGCATTGCAAACAGGGTGTAAAATAGACATTGTAGCGGGTTGATTTGGACAGCTTTAAACTTTATCTTTATAAGAAAAATAGATCGATTGATTTAAAACGATTAAGATGAAACACATTACCATCCTTGTACCCGACGGCCCGAACAACTTAAGTAGTATTGTTGGTTCTTACAAAATACTAAGCAGGGCTAATGCCTATTGGCAAGAAAACGGCAAAACACAGTTATTCAAAATTGAATTGGCAGGTATTTCCAAAGCCGTCGATTTTTATGATGGTTTATTTTCGGTGAAACCGCACAGACATATTTCAACTATAACCAAAACCGACCTTGTGATTATCCCCTCTTTAAACCACAACTACCGACAGGCAATGGAAGGAAACAAAGAACTGATCGGATGGATTGCCGCACAGTATAAAAACGGCGCCGAAATAGCGAGTGTTTGCACCGGTGCATACCTATTGGCATCAACTGGTTTATTAGACGGTAAAACCTGTTCTACTCACTGGATTGTAGCTGATAATTTCAGTAAAATGTTTCCAAAGGTAAATTTACAGCCTGATAAACTGATTACCGATGAAAATGGCATTTATACGAATGGAGGAGCATATTCTTTCCTTAACCTCCTTCTTTATCTGGTTGAAAAATACTTCGACAGACAAACAGCCATTTTCTGCTCAAAGGTTTTCCAGATTGAGATGGACAGGCAAAGCCAATCGACCTTTATTATTTTTAAAGGGCAAAAACTGCATGGCGATGAAATGGTAAAAGAAGCACAATGTTATATCGAAAACCACCTGCAACAAAAAATATCTGTAGAAGACTTATCTACCAAGTTTGCGGTTGGCAGGAGAAGTTTTGATAGAAGATTTATCAAGGCAACGGGAAACACGCCAATAGAATATTTGCAGCGCGCTAAAATAGAATCGGCCAAAAAGGCTTTAGAAAGCACCAGAAAAACCGTTAATGAAGTAATGTATGAGGTAGGTTATGCCGATGTAAAAGCCTTTAGAGAGGTATTTCGCAAAATTACAGGAGTTTCTCCATTGGAATATCGAAATCGGTACAACAAGGAAATGGTAATGTAAAATCATCAGGCAATACGGTCTTGCTGCCTGATGATTATATGTATTTATAAATTATGTCAGCGCCACAACCAGCGTTATCCATTCAACTTTATAAGCTTAAAACCTATCGGACTGCAAAAATTAAACACCATACTGCCTTAAATGATGATCGAGGTGTTTATAAGAAAAAACACCAATCTGTTCTTTTGTCATCGATCCAAAAAAATCGTGAACAAAATCGGGGTTATCATAATTTTCAAATTCTTTGATACACTTGATCAGAGCCATTTGCTGTTGTTTCAGGCCCCCTTCTTTTTCTTTAATCGCAAACTTCCCTGCAGGCATATTTTTGCCTATCGGTTTATCATCCTTTGTATTGCTTTTAAGTGCCATCCGGCCGAATAGCTTACCTAAAAAATCGACTTTATAAACCGGTTTATCTTTACCTAAAACCCATTCGAACCAGATGGTACAATGTTTTGCCATTTGGTAAACATTCATTTTACCCCAAAGTCGGTTACTGTTTTCGGTCAGTGAATTAACCCGATCAATTAATTCGCGTCTTGTTGATTGCTCAAATACTGTTTTCATTACCAAAATTGTTTAGCGGTTGTAATGAAAAATAGTTTCCCGAATCGTCTTTAAACAAAGCCTCAGTCCCATAAAACTCTTTAGTAGGTGCTTTTATAAATTCAACCCCCTTGGATTTTAACTCCTCGTAGGTTGCAAAAATATCGTTGCAGGTAAGCACGCCACAGCCGAAAATCCCTTTTTTGATCAATCCTATTAAGGTTTCTGCTACATCCTTTGGAAACATTTTGCTCACTGTGACAGGGAACAACACGAGCTGCAGGTCAGGCTGCTCTGGTGGCGACACGGTTAGCCAACGGCTTTCTGGCCCCATCGGAATATCATCTACCAGTTTAAAGCCCAATTTGTTTACATAAAAGTCATAAGCACTATCCTGGTTCAGGACGTGAATGTTTGTGATGGTCATTTTGGTAATCATGGTTCTCAGTTTAATTTTATAAATGTTGAACCAAATTTCAGCAATGATTTAAACAATCACTTCTCCATAATTGCTATTTTTCTAACCAGCCATGCTGTAAGGCAAAGCAACTGGGCACGAAAGAAACAGGCGATTTTTTAATGGCTAACTTTAATTGCCGCATCTGTGCCTGATAACTTGAAGGCGATATGCCTACATTACGTTTAAAAAGTCCGCTAAATGAAGTTAAACTATCAAATCCTACCAGGAAGCATGTTTCAGAAACGCTTTTATCTTCGCGCAATAGCAGCTGTGCTTTTTCAATTCTTACCCATGTAAGGTATTGATGTGGTGTTTTAGCATAAATTGCTTTGAAAAGCCTGGTGAAATGAAATTTAGAAAAACAGGCTTCATCAGAAATATAACTAAGATCTATTCTTTCAGCATAATTCTTATCGATGAAAAGTTTTGCTTGAACAATCCTTCGATATAGGTAAACTTTTGGATATTGCTCCATAATCGGTACCGTCTAATTTTTCAGTTTAAGAAAGTTACGAATAATTTTAAGCACGGCAGGTTATACCGTTTGAAAATACTTAATACAGTTTATTATATTCTATAGAAAAGATTAAGAACCTTATGAAGCAATATCGTTTTCTTGTTTTTTTTCGATACCTTTAATAAGTGCCCTCCCATTTGCCAAGCAATAAAGCGTTAATGACCATCTAAACAAACCAAACTAATCTTTATTAATACATGGCCAATGCAATTAATAAGTATAAATCCTTATACCTATGGATGCTTATACCAATGATTTTCATGCAACTTGGCATTTTTAAAGACTACTGGGGCGATTTCTCCGATAATGCCTGGTCAGTTCACATCCATTATTGGACAGGCACCATTTGGTATCTTTATCTAATACTCCAACCGTATTATGCAACGCATGGACAAATCAGCAGGCATAGAACAAATGGAATCATAGGTATGTTCATCGCTGGTGGTGTATGTTTAACTGCCTTAAGTATGATGAACAGGGATATAGTAACGACGGAAAAAGCATTGGCATTACCGGAACGATTTGGACCGTTTCAACCATGGTTCTTCTTTGGAGTAGCCGCGGTTGAAATTGTAATGATGACTGCATTCGCCTTTGCGATTATTAAAAGCATTATTCATAGAAAAGATATCGAAAACCATGCTTGGTGGCTAATAACTACCGTATTCCTCATCATGATGCCCGCCCTTGGGCGTGGGATACAAGGAGTATATATTGGTATTCATATGAAGGAATGGCCAAATACAAATATCATGACTCCCATTTATTACACCCAAATACTAATCATCGGTATGCTATTATTGGGTGCCTGGAAGTATGAAAAACTTAGACATCCAGCTACCTGGCTCGCCGTAGGGGTGAATTTATTCATTTTCCTTTTAGAACCGCTCGGAAGGTCTGAAGCGATGCAAACGTTTTTAAAAGCATTGATAAAGGGATAAATAAAGCTTAGCCTTGATACGCTAGTCTTCCAACAGTCTGTCAAAATAATTGTTTATAAGACTTCAATTCTTCTTCATTTGATATAGTCGTCAAACGGATTTAGTGCAAATTTGGCTTTTTCTACAAGCAAAAAACATACAATCATTTGATTTACTGGCTAAAGTGTCCGTAAATTATTTAAACTACGCTACTCATTTGTTGGAAAGTGGAACTTATTGCGGAATACACAAGTATTGTTAAGGACTAGCGGTAGCAAAACGGCAAAAATTTGCATGCGAGTACCAAAATTATGAATAAATAAAAAAGTCCTTACGATGATCTACAATTTAATATATTAGCAATACAAAACCAGCAAATCTATAGCTCCAATACAAAACTTATAGCTTCATTGGAGAATGTTTATGGTTGGTATAAGAAAGTTTAGGGCATTATAAAACAACAACTTGACAAGAAAAATCAAAATATCAAACATAATCTACGGATTAATAGTTGCTGTTTTTCTGTTGGACGAATTGACCAGCTTTGACATTAAAAGTCAAGCCATAAAGTCGTTCATTTATCTTGGACTTTTAGTTGGAACACCTTTGATATTAGTAGGGAACTCCATTTTCCTTAAGACCAGAGTTCAAAAAATTATTGGGACGATATTTCCGGCAACTATTTTTATCTTAATTATGATTGTTGGTCCAATGAAATTTATATCTCTACCAGCTAGTGCTTGGCGAACACAGACAGTCTTATATCAAAATAGGCATTTAGGTTTTAAGACTGTAGAATTTCAAATGCTAGACGTTGGATCTTTCGGTTACAACAAGCGGACCGTTGAAGTTCTCTATTTGACACCATTCTTTATGATTGTAAGTGAGGTTCCAAACGATATAGAAAAAAGGGTTGAGTGGATAAAGATAAACAAGGAAGTTAACGAACTTGAACTTAAATATTAATAACGCCCTATAACAGCACCTTGGCAATAGTGGTGGAGAATTCTTCTACAATCTTTCAAATCTTTTGGTAGTTTTATGGAAACCGCCACCATGTGTTCGATAGGTTTGACACGAAAGGATTCTAACAGAAAATGTTTTTTTTATTTAATTATAAGCATAGCAGAATTACTGTAAAACAGAAAACCACCTCTATGCTAAATAAAGATGGTTTTTGGATTTCTGTGATCCCGCTGGAATTCGAACTTGGTTCAAAAACCTGTATTTATTCAATATCCGAGCTGGTTTTATAATCCGAATTCCCGAATAACACACCTTTTTTCATAATACTTTTTAGCTGCAATGCTATTATTAGATAAATATACGAAACAACAGTTTTTAATACAATTCAACTCCAAGATCTTTGCCGGACTTTGCCACAATTCTATCATTCCTCATGCACTCATATGCGCACCAGTGAGGGCTTATGAGATGTTTAAAACAACAGATACTGAAGTTTTTGGTGATGCTTTTTTATATAATTATAAAAACTATCGTCGGTATTGACAATAATAGTCCCTTCTTCTGTTCTGCCCTCATTAACATAAAAAATTACTTTCTTTTTGGTATCAATTTTTATAGTATCTCCCAGTGACATCGCGGACGTGAATATCATATATTTAATATTAGACCTGCTAAAAAATAGATTATGTTTTTCATAGCGTTATTTAAAAGGTAATTAACCAAACCAGAGGTAATGGGATATTGATCATTCATCTAGTTCTAAGCCTACACCACCACCAAGACCAATATTGCCATTAAAAGTAAAATATGCTCCCCATTTTCCCGTTGCGTTATGCACAAGCCCTGCTCCATATCCAAACCCACCAAATATTGCCCCATTTACAGACAAACCATAGTGAGATCCAACTGTTTGTCTTGGTATAAATTCTGAGCCTGTAGCATTTGTGAATATTTGATCTGAATTCTGTCCTAAAGTAACTCCTTCTCTGTTCACAGTACCATTACTATTAAGGCTTATGGTAGCGCCTACAGCAGTTCCATCCGCTTTCATAGGAGTTACTTCTGCCTGTACTCCAATATATTGAGCCTTTTCACCACCCTGATATTGTTCAGCCGTCTTCTAATCAACAACCCTATCATCATAGATATATTTATTATCTCTCTTTACCCAATCCGTCCCTGCCATCCCATCAGGATCAACAAACCTAATCGGATTGTTGAATTCATAGTTGTACGGCGAATGTCTCCGCATCTTCTCCGCAGTGGAGGTCTAATAATGAACCATCAATATTTCTTAGCCAATCTGTAGAAATTTTGTTTAACAATTATCTTGTTCGCTTTTAATGGCAAATTTAGATCTGGAACCAAAAGGCTTGTTATTGTGAATTTTTGCCCGTTTTTTAATTGAATATAGGAATGGTTATATCCTTCCCAGGGAACTATGGCGGATCTTTTGGCTGCCTGATTAAATGACATAGATCGTTTAACAAAGTCAATATCATTAAGAGTAAAACGTGTTGAAGTCCCGTTTTGCTTTATAACTATTTCATTTTTCTCAAAACAAAATTCAAATACATCTCCCTTGTTGACCATATAGTAATTCAAGTGAACAATTATAGCAGGAAGGGCAACAATTATGAATATGCATGCTCCAATCCAATAAAAAGATTTAACATTTTCATGAGTAAATGTTGATAATCCATAAGGAAAAACTAAACAAATTATTATTGCCAAAATTGTTGGCCATCCATTTATAATATGATTCTTAAAATTTACTTTAAATATTTCCATTACATTTTATCTGCCCCCAATTGTAGCGTTTATAATTGATTGAACAAATTTATTCCATTGTCCATTCATAGTAATAACAGTTTGTTTCGATGTGTCATATGCAAATTCGGCTGATCTCTGCTTGTGGAAGGGATAGTGTTTAATTTATAATTTGGCCTTAGTGAGGCGTTAAGACAAGTTGGGGGTTAATCTATCAGCAATCTCTTTTTCAAAATAATCAACTATAATAAGGACATACTTTTCACTATCACTTAATTTGATAGTTCTATTTTTAAGGTCAAAAATTTTGGTCACTGGATATGATGCCTTATTAATTTTAAAATTGTCCATACTAAAAGAAAGTCTCTTAGAATCTCTATTAATCCAAAAAGGGACATAAAAAGGAAATTTTTCTACAACAATTTCCTTCTCTCCAAACATTATATTTTTGGCAGTAATGTTGATCAGATTTCCGTTAGGTACTATTTGAGAATATTGTAAGCATAACAGAATAATCAGAATAATTATTTCGCAAAAAACAAAAACTAGATCAAAAACCTTCCCAGCTACTAAAAAGCCATAAATTGCGCTTATCAAAAATAAGATTATACCAAAGAACAATCCGCGTTTTAATCTTTTTTTCTCATCTAAAATCAAGCTATTTAATGCAATATTAGATTCGTAAATCATATTATTTCTTTGGTTTAGAGAATTCATTTGTATAATACCCCATGGTATATGCCTCAGTGATACGCCAGCGAGTGCAGCAGTTGCGCTCAATGTGACTGCGCTCCAATTTGTTCCCGTAAAATACATTGTTAAAGGATCACTTCCTAAACCTAAATAAGTTTAAGCTGGTCCAGAATTATAAAAATCATTCCCATCGATCATCTTACACGTGAGCGCTCTTAAATTGCAGGGAGTAGCATCCCCAAAAATCGTTATTGCCACTAAAATAGCTTGCTCCCCCAACGTTTTACTGAGGGCATCAGGATTACCGAACTCGCCAAACTACATTCCCGAACTAATGGAGCCATCAAAGCCAGTTAATCAAACTTGAACTCCTGTAGAAATAACAAACCCAGCAACTTTAAACTGCCGGGCTTGTTATGTAACTTACATTTTGATCTTAGCGAGACGCTAAGACCATTTAGCTTTTTTCTATAATCAACGACTGAATGTCTTTGTTAAAAAATGGAAAAAGTAAATAGACATACTTGTCTTTATCACTCAGCTTTACAACGTCTTTGTCATATCCGAACAAATACTTTATCGCCTTAGGGTTATGAGTGACAATAAACTCTTTGCTATTGAAAATCATTTCTTTCGAATCCTTTTCAAACCAAAAAAGAACTTTAAAGCTAGAGGTTTTTACAAAGAACTTTTCATCTTCAAATCTTATTTCTATTACTGTGTTATTAACAATGTTTCCATTTGGAACAATTTGAGAATACTGGAAATAAGCTATAGCCGAGATAAATATTGTTTCCGCTAAAACATATTTAAAGTCTAGTACAAATTTCGTCGAGTAAAAAATCATAAATGACATCAGTATAAATATCGATAGACCAAATAACACGTTATTCGTTAACTTTTTTTTATACTGATTAATTAAATCATGTAGTTCGTAATCCGCCTCGTATTTCATTTTTTTATTTTAAAAAGATGTTATTAAAATAATATCCACTGGTGTAAGCATCGGATGCAGCTCCTGCAAATGTAAAAACTTTCTCAGCTGTTAGAGCAGTGTTAACTATTTTAGGTAAAGCATTCCAGTTGGTTCCAGTTACAACCATTGTAACACCATCATTAACACCTCCTAGTACATTTTGCATTGGGCCGTTATTATAAAAACCATTCCCATCAATCATCTTACCTGCGAGTGCTCCTAAATTGCTGGGAGCAGCATCCCCAAAATCATTATTGCCACTAAAATAGCCTGCAAGCCTAGCGCCATTACCTAAAACCCTAGCTGATCCATCTACAATTCCAAACACACCTACTCCAAATTCAGAAGTCGCTGCACCCAACGCAACCTCTGCAACGCCTCCAGCAAGGCCGATGCTTGCATTGAGTATTCCTCCATTCTCTGGATTATATTTATCAAGAATTTTAGTTTTTCCTGTTAATGATGTTGTCATCGATTTTCCTGTTATACTGCTAGTAGCAGTACCGTCGGCATTAAGATTAACACCTTTGGACCTGTCTCCATCTGCACCAATTATTGCCCCTAGCACGCCAATATGTTTGTAACCATTTATTTCTTTATTACCTTCTATCCATTGAACAGTCCCAGTTTCCTTAGATCGATACCAGTCCTTACCCTCCATTCCATCTGGATCAACAAACCTTATTGGGTTATTGAAACCATAATTATATGGCGAATGTCTCCGCATCTTCTCCGCCAACGGATCAACCACATTCCATCTTCCAATCTCCGGATCGTAGAACCTAGCCCCGTAATCATACT